>RCNG010000408.1_pt1 | contig 20379 bp, 16 predicted proteins | sample 2041371 | NCBI WGS metagenome assembly RCNG01 (sample SAMN09708227, study PRJNA481090) | Marine sediment metagenome, whole genome shotgun sequencing project. | biome: marine sediment; feature: ocean; material: sediment; isolation source: Sewage treatment plant 1 marine sediment (STP1) ... | reverse complement strand
GTCTACGACGCGGCCGGCCGCCTGGTGCGCACCCTGGTGGATGGGACTCTTCCGGCTGGGGATCACACGGCCGTCTGGGATGGGACGGGCGACGCCGGCGGCCGGATGGAGTCCGGCCTCTATCTGTACCGACTCGAGGTCGATGGGAATGTCGAAAGCCGCAAGATGGTGCTACTCCAATAGCCCTTGAGGCCCTAACAGCCGGCAAAGGAAACGGTTGGCTTTGCGCCCGCAGGCGTTCGGTGCTTTCTTTACTCCATGATCATGCTCATCCGACCATTCCCTGCGCCCCTGGACTCCCTCTTCGAGTGGCAGACCGGCGACCATATCACGCACCTCGACGGGCAACCCCTCGAGGATATTCTCGATCTGTACTACTACACGCCCGAAGCCAGCGTCACGACCCTGAACATCCAGCGCAAGGCGGGGGACACCCTTACCGTCGAGATGGACCCGGGGGACATCGACGCGGTCACCGGCTGCTTCGCGCCCATGGAGTTCAAGACCTGCGCCTGCGACTGTGTCTTCTGCTTCATCGATCAGAATCCCGCGGGGATGCGCGACCAGATCTACGTCAAGGATGAGGACTACCGGTTCAGCTTCCTGTACGGCAACTACATCACGCTGACCAGCCTGGGCAAACGGGGTCTGGCGCGGATCATCGAGCAGCGGATGAGTCCGCTCTACGTCTCGGTTCACGCCACGGACATCGACGTGCGCACACGCATGCTGGGCATCAAAAGAAAAATCGACGTGATGGCCATCCTCGAGGAACTTGTCGAAGCGGGGATCGAGATCCACACGCAGGTCGTCCTGTGCCCGGGCTGGAACGAGGGGCCCATCCTCGAAAAAACCTTTCGGGACCTGGTCGCCCTCGGCGCTCCGTCCGAAGGTGACGACAGCCCCTTCACCGCCGTGTGCGAACGGGGCTTCGGCTACGATGGCGTCGAGGAGATTCCCGAGTTCGAGGAGTCACAATCCGACGTCGGCAGCGTTGGCGGCATCAAGTCCTTGGCCATCGTACCGGTAGGACTCAGCGCCCATCGCGAGGGTCTGACCAAGCTGGATCCCGTCGGCCCCGAACTGGCCAATGAAGTCATCGAGCAGGTGGCCGGGTGGCAGGAAGAGGCCAAGGAACTTCTGGGTTATTCCTTCGTCTACCTGAGCGACGAGTTCTACCTGATGACGGACCGAACCTTCCCGCCCGCGTCCCAGTACGACGGGTTCTGGCAGATCGACAACGCCATCGGCCTGACGGCACGCCTGCGCGACACCTGGCAGGAGGAACTCGAGTTTTCCGCTGAGGGGGGTGACCTTCCCACGCGGCCGCTGACCGTGCTGACCGGGGAACTTGCAGCGCGTGCCTGGCGTCGTGAATTCACACCCGTCCTGGAGGGCACCCAGGCACCCCCGGTGGAGGTGGTGGGGGTCCCCAACTGCTTTTACGGCAACTCCGTCACTGTGGCCGGGCTCATGGGGGGCCAGGACCTGCGCCGTGCCCTGCTGCAGCTTCCTGCCGAACCCCGGCGCACCGTCGTCCTGTCGCCCCGGGTGATCAACAGCGACGGCCTGACCCTCGACGGCATGAAACTGGCCGACATCTCCCAGGACCAGCCCCACGAGGTCATCGTCGGTGAAGAAGACGGTTTCATTGATTTCTGGCGCGAACTGGGCTAGTTTCACTCCTGCTGAACAACCCTTGACTCCCTCATTTTTTAGGAGAATTCCTTGCCTCTGCGCACGGTCGCCATTGTCGGACGCCCCAATGTGGGCAAGTCGACCCTCTTCAACCGGATCATCGGGGAAAAACGTTCGGTGGTGCACGAAACCGCCGGCGTGACCCGCGACCGCATCACCGAGACGACCGACTGGGCGGGGCACCCCTTCATCCTGCTGGACACCGGCGGGATCATTCCCTTCGGCGAGACCGTTTCCGAGTTCGACAGCGTGGTCACCGAGATAGCCAACCTGGCCATCGACGACGCCGACGTGGTCCTGTTCCTGGTCGACGGCAAGGTGGGGCCCATGGCCTGGGACCAGTCCATCGCCAAGAGCCTGCGCAAAAAGGGCAAGTCGGTGGTCCTGTGCGTCAACAAGCTGGAAAAGGAAGCCGACCAGCTGGCGCTCCACGAATTCTACAGCCTGGGCCTGGGTGAACCCGTGGGGATCAGCGCCCTGCACGGCTTCGGCGTGGGGGACCTTCTGGACGTGGTGGTGGAGGGTTTCCCAGCCCACGTGGTGGACGCTCCCTGCGACTGCAAGGTGGCCATCGTGGGCCGACCCAACGTGGGGAAATCCTCCCTGCTGAACGTGCTGACCGGGCGGAAGGATGCCCTGGTCAGCGAAATCTCCGGCACCACCCGCGACTCGGTGCACACCGACCTCAAATGGCACGGCAAGACCATCCGTCTGATCGACACCGCCGGCCTGCGCCGCAAGTCCAAGGTCAAGGAAGCGGTGGAAGTCTTCAGCAACATGCGCACCATCCGCGCGCTGGAGCAGTGCGACGTGGCGGTCTTCATCGTGGACGCCTCATCAGGGTCGGTCACCCAGGACTCCAAGATCGCCGGGATGATCCACGACGGCGGCAAGGGGGTCGTGGTCGTCTTCAACAAGTGGGACCTCATCTCCGGGAAGATCACCAACACCCATCTGGAACACTGGGAAGAGTTCTGCCGGGACGTCCCGTTTTTGCCCTACGCGCCCTGGTTCATGATCAGCGCCGAAACGGGCCAGCGCACCGGCAAGATCATGGAGAAGGTGTGGGATGTCCATGAAAATCGACAGAAGCGTATTCCCACCAGCAAGTTGAATGATTATCTTGAGAAAGTGGTTCGGCATCAGCAACCGCGGTCCCACGGGGGCGGCCTGGGCAAGATCTACTACATCACCCAGACGGATCGGGAACCGCCGACTTTCCTGCTCTCGGTCAATGAACCCAAGTTCTTTGCGCGCAATTATTTGCGTTATATAAATAATCAACTGCGCAAGGAATATGGCTTTACCGGCAACCGAATTTTTGTCAAAATGAAAAAACACTGAGGGAGGGTTCCGAAACACCGCCCTTCCGTCAACCTCAACGAAAATTATGCCCATGTTGCTGATTCTCTTTATCATCCTAGCCTTCGCCCTTGGCTCGATTCCCTTCAGCTACATTCTCGGAAAGCAAGTCAAGGGCGTCGACATGAGGGAGTGCGGCAGCGGAAATCTGGGCGCGACCAACGTCTTCCGAACCCTGGGACCAGGGTGGGGTGGGCTATGCCTGTTCCTCGACATGGCCAAGGGCGCCGCGGCCGTGGGCCTGATGACCTGGCTGGTCAGCACCTGGCCCGAGGGCATGGCCACGCCTTTCCACATCACCCCGGATCTGTTCCGCATCTTCGCCGGCTTCGCGGCCACCATGGGCCACACCTTCAGCCCCTTCGTCGGCTTTCACGGGGGCAAGGGGGTCGCCACGACCGCCGGCGCTTTTGCGGTTCTTGAACCCCTGGCCATGCTCGCCACCCTGGTGATTTTCCTCGCAGTTCTGGGGATCACCCGTATTGTCTCGTTGGCCAGCATCTGCGCGGCGATCGTGCTGCCTGTGTTCGTCCTTTTGTTCGAACTGAATTCCGAGCAGACTTCGTCCACGATCATCGTCTTTGTCACCTTGATCTGCGCCTGGGTGATTTTCAAACACCGGGCCAACATCGCCCGCCTGCGCGACGGTACCGAGGGCAAGATATCCTCGGGCAAGGACGAGTCGCCGGAATCCCCCCCAGAATCCTCCAACGAGGAGTTGTGAGATGAAAGCCGCCATCCTGGGCACGGGCAGCTGGGCCTCATCCTTCGGCCGCCACCTCTGCCATAAGTGGGAGCGGGTAGTCCTGTGGGGGATCGATGACAGGCAGGTGTCCAGCATCAACACCACCGGCACCAATCCCGATTTTTTGGGCGACGTCCTGCTGCCGCCCAACATGAGAGCCACCCTGGACCTGGACGACGCCCTGAAGAACACGGACCTCCTGTTTGTCTGCGTCCCCAGCCAGGCCGTGCGGGAAGTGATGTCCCAAGTCGCCAAGAGTGCGGTATTCCCGGCCGGCGTCCCGGTCATCAACATGGCCAAGGGGTTCGAGGTCACCACCCTCGAACGCCTCAGCGAGGTCATCGAGGAGGAGTTGGCCAGCGCCGGAACACGGGATGACCATCCGGTGGCCGTTCTTCTGGGCCCCAGCCACGCTGAGGAGGTGGCTGACGAGCAGCCCACCGCCGTGGTCCTGGCCGGCCAGACGGGTGTCGACTGGTCCCACTGGCAGAACTGGATCGCGGGCCCCTTCTTCCGGGTCTACACCAACGACGACATCGCCGGCGTGGAAATCGCCTCGGGGTTCAAGAACATCATTGCCCTGGCCGTGGGCATGGCCGATGGGCTCGGGGCGGGGGACAATACCCGCGGCACCCTGATGACCCGCGGCATGATCGAACTTTCGCGGCTGGGAATGGCCCTGGGCGGCAAGAAGGAAACCTTCTTCGGCCTGGCGGGTATCGGCGACATGATAACCACCTGCATCAGCCGCCATTCGCGGAACCGGAACTTCGGCGAAGCGGTCACCCAGGGGGACAAATCACCCCAGGAACTCCTCGAAGGCGCCGTCCAGGTGGTCGAGGGGGTCCATATGACCAAGGCAGCATTGAAGTTGAGTGAGAAGCTGAATGTCGAACTTCCTATTACCAAACAGGTTCACGATGTGCTATTCTCCGGGAAACCGCCGCGGCAAGCCATGCGCGAATTGATGGAAAGGCAGCTGCGGCCCGAATTGGACTGATTTTTCCGGAGTGTGCGGCACATGGCCAAAAAGACGAAGGAATTGCCCAGCAAGCTCTATTACTCCATCAGCGAGGTGGCCGGCCACACGGGCATCAAGGCCCACGTCCTGCGCTACTGGGAAAACGAATTCCCCACCCTCAAGCCCAAGAAGACCCGCACGGGCGCCCGCAGGTACCGCCAGCCGGATATCGACGAGATCCTGGCCATCAAGACCCTGCTTTACGATGAGGGGTACAAGATCGCCGGAGCTGTCAAGATGCGCCGCCAGGCCAAGAAAGCCGGGGCCCAGGTACCCCAGGCCAGCCTCGATCAGCTCAACATCCAATTCGAAAGAATGACCGATGCCGACCGCCTGGCCTTTCTGAAGACCGAACTGGTTGAGGTCCTTGAGATGGTCAAGGACCTGAAGACGACCGATGGGGGCGCTTCCGCCCCGAAAAAGGCATTCAAGGGGACTGGCTGATCCGGCCTGATTGGTCCTTGTCCCCGGGGCGGGCTGGTATTAAATTGTGCCGGCGACGGATTTGCCCCCTCGGGAGCTTCAGCCGTTCGCAACTTTGGTCGGGACGTGGCGCAGTCCGGTAGCGCACTTGCATGGGGGGCAAGGGGTCGCGAGTTCAAATCTCGCCGTCCCGACCAGCATTACATAATGATTCAAAAGGTTGCCTGAATGACGGGCGGCCTTTTTTTTGGGGAATATATTCGAGTCATTTTGCCTCAAGTTGACCGGTAGATTTCGATATTCCTAGGGCAAGTAAGTCACTCTGCAAGAAGGCCGCCCCGTAAGGGATTCGGCGACTGCAAGATATACTCCCGCCGGCAGGGATCGACCGGTTTCGTCCCGGGCGTCCCACATAATCTGTCCCCTGCCACCACTCAACTCCAGCATGATCTCGTCCACCCGCCGCCCTCGCAAATCGTAGACGGACAATGAATGGGCACCATCGACGCCCTCGGCAGCGAGGCGAAGGACAACCCGGCCATTGAAGGGGTTGGGGCTGGCCGTAAGGTCCGCTCCGGCTGCCGGTACTCCGGGTACAGCGGACAGGCCTGAGACACCGGCAAGGGAGGCCAGGGCCGCCACCGCGATCCGCGCGCTGCCCTCAAAAAATTCCGGCGAAAGATTGTCCGGCGTGTCTTCGGTAGTGTGGTAGTACGGATTGAAGTCCGGGTCGCCCCAGTCCCACGATTCCTCGTGATTCACGGCGGCGTATCCATTTTGCCAGAAACGATAGAAATCTCCCCACCAGGCGGAATCGTCCACATGAAGCTCATAGGACATGGTCGTGTAGGTGTCGGCCGCCCAGCAGATCGCGTCGGCCATCCAGCGCGAGGCATTGTTGGTTTCGATTTCCAGGTCGAAGGGCACGCCCTCATCCCACCACCCCATCATGTCGAAATTCAGGGCGCCTACGATGGGGAGCCCTGCTGCCGCCATTTCCTGCACCCAGAAATCGCTGCCCACCATGCCCTGCTCTTCCCCGGCAAAGAGCACGAACTTGACCGTGTAATCCAACGAAACCGTGGAAAGCAGGCGGGCCGCCGTCAGCAGCGTCACGGTGCCGGTACCGTTGTCGTCGGCGCCAGGGGTGTCCTGGAAGGGGGCTTCGCTGGTGGCGTCGTAGTGGGCACAGAGAACAAATACCGAATCAGGTTGCAGGCTCCCGATTTTGGTGGCGATCACGTTGGGAACATCGAGGTTCCCTTCGGTTCCCATGGGAAAGATGTGCTGCTCGGTGGCCAGGCCGAAAGACGCCAGCTTCGCCTCCAAGGAGTCGGCCACAGCCGGAAGATTGGGGCTCCGTGAAAACCGTAAGCCCAAACCGACCAGCCACTCCACCTGGGAGATAAGGTCGGCAGCATTAACCTGGGCTACCAAGTCGTCGATGACCCCCGAACGTTTTGGGATGAAAGTCCTGGGAGGCGCGGGGATTTGAAATTCACGGAGCATTCGGGCACCAGGAAGCGCCGTCAATTGAGCTTCACTCCCTGTGACCAGCCAAAGATCTCCGTGGTGATCGATTACTGTCACATCGGCAGGCGGCTCTTGGCCGGAAACGATGGCACGGGGCGGCACGGCCTGGACGGAGGCGGCTTGGAGGGATACGGACACCAACAAAGCAAACAAAGCGATTGTCGAGTGACGGGACATACTGGGCTCCCGGGTGCATTGGGTTCAAGAAAAAATGACCAATCTCTTTTCCCCAAACTTGCCGGCCTATTTCATCAAAAGCATCTTCCGGCTGATCACCTGTTCACCGCTGACCATGCGGTACACGAAGACCCCCGAGTTGACCGGGTGGCCACTGCTGTCGGTCCCATCCCACATCAGGGAGTGGTGGCCGGCGGGCAAGTTCCCCTCGTGCAGGGTTTTGACCAGACGACCCCGCATGTCGAAGACCTGCAGCCTTACCGGGCCGGCGGCGGGCAGCGCAAAACCGATGGTCGTCCAGGGATTGAACGGGTTGGGGTAGTTTTTCGTCAGTCCGAGCAGCGTCGGGGCATCCCCGGTGGCGGACGCCCCGCCAACGATCAGGGTGATCGGAACGTGCACGGGATCGCCGGCGGTATTGGTTACGACCAGGCTTGCCAGATAGGTGCCATCGGCCATCCCGGTGCTGTCGAAGGCGAGGTCGATGTCCTCACCCGCACCGGCTGCCACTATTCCGCTGAAATCGCCCACGGTGACCCAGGTCAGGTCGCGGCCGATGGTGAACTCTCCGTCGCTGACATCCTGCAAGGCGGGATCGGCCGTATCGCTGATTCGAATCCGGCAGTGGACGCTGGGCGGCAGCGTCACCGTCCAAGGATAGGTGCCGGAGGTGCCGGGGACATCTTCGGCCAACGTCTGCCAGCCCTGGCCGTCCCCGCGATCCAGTTCGATGAGCACAGTCTCGGGGCCGCCACTCGCGTGGAATTGAATCTCCCTCGCCTCACCCTCGTTCCAGAGTTCGCCGCCGTCGGGCGCCAGGACACGGACCTGGGGTCCGCCCTGTTCAAGGGTGATGGTCCCGCTCACCGAGTGAGGCGGCGATCCATACGTGTCCCCGAACAGAGTGAATGGTATTTCCACCGGACCGAAGGACGAGGCAAACGTCAGGTTCATGGCGGAAATACCCGATTGGCCGTCGGTGAGACGACCGTCAATCCAGGAGGCCAGAGCCCCGTCGCCGAGATCTCCATCGTAAGTAAAAGTCACCGGAGCCGACATCGCCGACGCCGAATTGACGATGACCCCCGGTGGAAAATCAGCCTCGAGACTGGTGATCCATTCCTCGTCGCCACTGACACAATTGGCAGTGAAGACGACGTCGATTGTCTCCCCAGGTAGGTATTCGGAAACACTTGCCGTGAAGGTCGAACCGGTGACGTCCTTGTCACCTGCCGGCGGCGCGGTCGGCATGTTCGGATCCACCTTTTCGATCTGATAACGCAGCACGGACCCTACTTCACCGTTGTTGCCGATGCGCAGATTTTCGACAGTCTGCTGGTCGGGTCCTACCCTCACCGTGATGCTCTGCGGTTCGACGTCGCAGGTGGCGTTTGCCGTGGCCCCGTCAGGTCTGAGCAAAATCGCGCGAAAGTTCGCCAGCGGGGGAGCCCCCGGTGCATATCGATTGTAGTAGGTGTAGAGGAGGCCGTCGGTCCCGTCGAGGTTCTGGATCCCGACAGTCGCATAACCCCGATTGGAATCGTTATTGTTGACCGCCGCGTACTGGAACAGAATCTCCCCGTCCCCGGTGGCCGTCGGGTACAACAGGGGATCGTGGAGGATCACCTCGAAATTCTGAATGGCGCCCCTGCTGTTCGTCAGGCGGCTCCACTGTATGATGAACCGTTGGTTGGCCTCGTCGTACCAGGAATAGACCAGGTTCTCACCAGCCTGTTTCAAGTCGTCCCAGAAGGGGGCGATCATGGCGTCGGGATTGCCCGCGCCCGGGATTCCCCAGTTGCGCCAGTTCCGCAGGGTGGTGTTGCCCATGGCGATCCAGCCATTGGAGCACACGGCGATCTGATCGAAATCCTGCCCGTAATAGGTGAAGGTGAACGGCAGGTCGAGCGTCTTGGTGTCGTCCTGCTCGTAGCCGAAATCGCTCAGACCGACACTCGTGCCCGTGCCCCCGTAACGGGGATCGATCTCGACCCAGTCGAAGGTCGGCGCAAGCTCATAGCCCGTGTCGGAGTCGTCGATGGCGTAGTACCCGTAGGCGTCGGGGCCAACGGGATCGGAGCTGCTGACGCTGCCAACCGGCAGGCTGAACTCGACCACCTGGACGGTGCCATTGGATTCCGTCACCTCGAGATTGAAGGTGGCCAGGTGTCCCTGGAAACAATCCGGGGCAATGTCCAGGGCGAAGGGGTTGATGCTGTTGTCGGCGAATTGTCCGATGGGGATGCTGCCGAAGTTCCCGAAATCATCGGTGACCAGGATCCAGGGGCTGCTCGAAGTGAGCACGCCAGCAGCACCTTGGGCGGCCAGAATGCCCTCATTGACCAGGGTCAGTGACAACGTGCCGCTTTCGCCTGGTTCGAGGCCGCCGCCCGGACTCCAAACGAACGACGTCTGAGCCAAGGCAGAGGCCGACACCGGCAGCCTAATTGCCGAAACCCAATCGGTGGCCCCGCTGCGGGCCGTCAACGTCAAGGCCAGCTCGTGGCCGGCGGGCGCCGTTGGCGCCACCTCGATCATGAATCCGCCATCACCCCAGGCTCTCGCACCGGCGGCCATGTCGCCGAACGTGTCTGATGCGTCGAGGATCGTGAGGTGGGGGTCGTTGCTGGTCAGAACTGCGCTGACGGCGCCCGCCAGTTCAGTGCCCATATTTTGCAACCAACAGGACAAATGCAGTGTTTCGGCCGGATTGACGATGCCGTCACCATTACCCGTGCCGGCAGGACCAGCGTCGTCGTCCACATCGGTTTGCTGCAGATTGATAAACAGGTCGACATCACCCACTGTCAGCGAACCTCGGTAGGGCATCAGCCCGTGACCCCAGACGGTCACCAGCAGGGACCCGGCCGAATGGCTGGGTAAAACCAGGGTGACGCGACCGGCTTCGTCGGTGGTGCCGCTCACGCTGACCTCACCATTCTTGTAGACAGCCACCACGGCATCCGCAACGGGCAGGCCTTCACTGGTGACCGTGACTGGCACAGCCCCGGCGCCGACCGGCAATGCCGCCGGATGCTCGACAGTCAGTGTGGTGGGGTAGCTCAGCCAGAGGTCGGTGGCCGGGTCGCCGATCAGGCTAGACCACACCGACCAGATCTCCACGATATGCGGTTCGGCAGCCTGATACTGCGCAAAAACCTCCAGCTTGCCACCTGCCTGCGCGACACCCAGACGGTGGTCGCTGCCGTTGATCGCCGCTTCCCCGATCCCGTTGAAAAGGGCATTGTTGTAGCGGGTGTGGGTTCCGAGCGTGGCCAGGCCGATAGCTCCGATCGCGCCCCCGTTTTCGCTGCGCAGGAAGGCTTCGTTGCGTGCCATGGTCTCCGAGGCCCAGGAACCGGAGTCGCAGGTCGGAAAGATGGCGAAGGGCAGCTTGCCGCGATTGCTGGCGTTGGTGATATGTCCGTTGTTGAATCCGCTCATCCCCACATAGCCCCGGTAGGTGAACACGCTCAGGCCCTGATTGAGCGACGCATACATCTGGCTGGCGTAGTTGCCGCTCCAGATCGTGTCAACCTGGGCGAACCCCGTCGCCTCAAGCTGGGCCTTCAGCCATTGGCTCACAAAGATGGTCGTAATGCCTGAGGCGCTCGGGTCAGCGGTTAGCGAGGCCCGGGTGAACCAGCCGGGATCGTTGGTCGGGGGCTCCGTTTCGTAAGTGACGATCTTGTTGACGATGACCGCCAATTCAGTCGTATTGCGGCACGAAAGGCGGCCGATGAAGACGTCGGGCAACACGTCGTCGCCTTCGAGTTCCGAGTAATAGTGATCGCCCCCTCCGCCGTAACCCGAAACTGATTCGAACCAGGTCGGGACGGAAATGCTCCCGCCGTGATCTCCGACCAGCACCACGAACTCCAGGGGGGTCGTCGCGGTGTCGTAAGTCTCCTGGATGAGGCTCTTGACGGCGGCGGCTGACGTCCCGGTCGGAGGAAAGGTGGTCAGCTGGACCTGATACCCCTGGCGGCGGCGCCATTCCAGCAGCGGTTGCAACGCAGTGACGACTCCCACTTCGTCGGGGCAGACGACCATGTAGATCCCCAGCCCATCGGTCCCAACACTTTTGTCAGCAGTGGCTGGCACAGCATTGACGACCCGGTCGGCATACAGACCCGCGAAGGAGGCCGGGAGATCGGTGGGAGCTGATCTGGGATTGTTTCGGTTGTCTTGACCCTCGAAGGTGAAACCGATCTCCAGATGAGTGCTCACGGTGGCCGTGCCGGCTGTCGGATCGAAAACCACCGGCCGGATAACAAAGGGGACCACCCTGCGGCCGTGCATGATGGCGGGTTCGCCCAGGATCACCGTAGGGGAGGGCTGCCCGGGGGTAGCGTATTGCGCGGCGTCGATCACGAACTCGTCGGCCTTGTCAGGTTGGATAGGAAGCAGCTGAGTGTCTTGGAGCGTCTGGTCCTTCCGGGTCAGGATGGTGGCCCGAACCGAACGACCGATGGGCAGCGCCAGCAGGCCGCTGTACGTGGGAATTCCGGGGTGCCCGACCTTGCCCGCCAACCCTCCGCCGGGAATGCTCAAGGCCTGGTAGCTCCGGCCGTTGACGGTCACGGTTTCCCGGTCGAGGTAAGGCAAATCAAAAAAGACGGTGCATTGCTCGTCGGACGCGGACTTGAGATTGACCCCGGGGGGCGAGGAGGATGCTTCGGCGTTGAGGACGATCCGGTCTGATCCTACATCGCCCGCCTGGGCGGCGAAGGCAACGAAAATCAATGCGATGCAAAAAAAGGTCAACACGGAGGACGGCCGATTCATATCGATCTCCGGGGGGGTTATCAATTTGGAGCCCAAGCATGGCAAGTTGATTAATTGTAACATTCCGCTGGTGGAAGGCGCAAGTTCCACCATTTCCAGTGGGATTTCCCCACCTGAATGCGGGGTTGCCCAAATTTGGTGCCTCCGTGATACTTAAGCCATGCGGAATGATAAGTCCAACTCCACGACTCCTCCCGCTGACCGTGGCAAGGTTATCCTGCTGGCCGTGCTCATTCTGGCCGCCCTGGGCACCGCTGCCTTCCTTTATTTTTCTTCCGGCGACAACCAGGATAAATCCGACACTGCTGCCCTGGCGGACAGTGGCCCCGATCTGTTCCGCCTACCCGGCGATTTCGAACCCCAGGAATTTCTGTTCCTTGCCGGGGGACCGTTGGCCGAAAGTCATCCCGGCTTCATGACCCACCTGGTCCGGGGCCTGGGGACCAGCGTTGCCATACGCCTTCTCGCCGACCCATCCACCGGAGGATCCCGTCTCGAAACCATCCTGAACGGTGGCGGATTTGCCCACCATGACCTGGAAGTCGTCCCCTTGCCCATTCGGACCATGTGGATCCGGGATTTCGGACCCCGAACCGTCACCGATGAGCAGGGCCGGCGCAGCATGGTGGAGTTCGAGCATCAGGACGGGCGGGGCCATAACCGGGACCATGGTATTTCCGCTTCTTTGTCGATTGCCTTGGGAATGAACCTCATGGGGAGCCGTCTCTCGCTGGAGGGCGGCGACCTGGTGGGGAACGGGCGCGGTTTCGGTTTGATCTCCGAAGAAGTTGTGGCGCGCAATTCCAGCTCGCTGGGCTTCGGCTCCGATGAAATCCTGCAGAACGTCGCGTCCATTCTCGGTATCGAAAACCTGACGCTGGTTCCGCCTCTGGAGGGCGAACCCACCGGTCATGTGGATATGTTCTGCACTTTTCTGGCGGCTGATCTGGTGGTCATTGGAAAATTCGAGAAGAGCGCTGACCCCGAAAACGCCGGCCGCCTCGACGCCACGGCGGATTTCCTCGATGGCCTGGCCACCAGGGCGGGACGCCTGCGGGTCGAGCGCCTGCCGATGCCCGATCACGATGACGGGCTATGGCGCACCTACACCGCCATCGTGTTCGCCAACGAGGTGGTTCTGGTGCCGCAGTTCCCTGACTACTGCCCCGACCTCGACGCCACGGCGCTGGAAATCTACCGCAAGCTCCTGTCCAGCAGGCGCATCGTGGGAATTGACGTATCCGATCTTGTCGCCGAAAACACCACCCTGCGCAGTCTGACCTTGAACGTGCCGGCCAGTCGCCCAGCCGCCACGGAAACCGAACGCCCGACTCCCTGATCCGCCTCCCCGATTTGTCTTGTTTCTGCCGGGCGGTTCCCCGAAAATCCCCCCTGTGCATGATGTATCATTTTTCATCCCTGGGGGAGGCCATCCATGTCCCGGTCACCGCTTCGTTTTTTTCTGCTGGTTCTGATCTGCGCCGCTGTTACCCTGCCGGCCCTGGCGGCTGATCTTCCCGACTATACGCCCGACGCCAACGCCAGCCGTTCCGATGTCCCGGACGCCTACAAGTGGAACCTCGACCCGCTGTCCGATTCACCTGCGGCTTGGGAATTTGAGCTGGAGAAACTGCGCGCCGAAATTCCGGACCTGGTCGCCTACCAGGGCAAACTTTCCGATCCTGCCGCGCTCAAGAGCGCTCTGGATCTCTACTTCGATCTGCACGACCGCACCAGCCGGGTCACCCAGTACGCCAATCTGGCTCTCGATGCCGAACAGACCGACCAGGAACTGGAGGCCCGGTCCCAGCGGGGCCTGGTTTTGATGGACGAACTCATGGCCGCTTCCGGCTTCATCCGCGGCGAAGTCCTGGCCCTGGACGACGACGCCATTCAGGCGGCCTACGCCGCGGCCGATGGCCCCGCCGAGTATCAGACCTACTTGGACAATCTGCGCCGACGCCAGTCCCGCGTGCTGGGCGAGGAGGCGGAAAGAATCCTCCAACTGATGGGCGACAACCTCTGGGCGGAGATAGATCTCAACGAAATCCCCAGCGACCTCGAATCCACCTTCGGCGCCCTGTTGTCAGACATCGTCTGGCCGGTGGTCCACGACACGGACGGCAACGAGGTCCAGTTGACCCTGTCCAACCTCGGCCGCTTCCGCGCTTCGCCCGACAGGAACGTGCGACGGGAAACCATGGCCGCTTTTTTCGCGACCCTCCGGCAATACCAGCACGCCCTGGCGGCCACCCTCGGAGGCCAGTTCAAACTGGACGTCAGCTACGCCCGCGCCCGCGGGTACGACACCGCCCTTGAAGCCTACCTCGACAAGGACGGGCTGCCGGTCGCTGTGCACGACAACCTGATCAGCGCTGTTAACGCCAATCTCCAGCCCTTGCACCGGTACGTGGAACTGCGCCGCAAGGTGCTCGGTTACGACGACCTTCACATCTACGACCTGTACGTGCCCATGGTGCAGGCCGCCGAGATGGACATCCCCTTCAAGGAAGCGATGGCCATCCTGCCGGCAGCCCTTGAGCCGCTGGGCGAGGAATATGTCCAGCTGATGAGCCATGGACTGGACCCGAGTAACGGCTGGATCGACGTCTACCCCAGCAACGACAAGGGCAGCGGGGCGTTTTCAGCCAGCGTCTACGGGCGCCATCCCTACGTGAAGATGAACTACCAGGACAGCCTCGACGACATGTCGACCCTGGCCCACGAATACGGGCACGCCATCCACAGCGCCCTGGCCATGGAGCACCAGCCCTACCACAACTACAGGTACGTGCCCTTCCTGGCCGAGATCGCCTCGACCTGCAATGAGGCCTTCCTGTCGGACTACCTGGTGGAACAGTCGCAGAGCGATGCGGCCAAGGCCGGCATCCTGGCCGCGGAGCTGGAGAGCATCCGTACTACCATCTACCGGCAGACCCTGTTCAGCGAATTCGAACGCCGGGTTCACGGTTACATCGAGGAGGGTACCCCCATCACCGCCGACCTGCTCGACGAGACCTACAGCGACCTCATCATGCGGTATTACGGTCCTGGCTTCACTCTCGGGGAAAACGACGGCATGGAGTGGGCCTACATTCCGCACTTCTACTACAAGTACTACGTGTACAGTTACGCGACCGGCCTGAGCTGCGGCCTGGCCATCGCCGAGCGGGTCAAGACCGAAGGTCAGCCGGCTGTGGACGGATACCTGGACATGCTCAAAGGTGGCTGCAGTGAAGCTCCTCTGGATCTGCTCCGCCAAGCCGGAGTGGACCTGACCAGCCCTCAAGCGATTACCGCGGCCCTCGAAAGGTTTGATCGCACCATTACCGAACTGGCCGGACTTCTCGATGTTGAGATGCAGCCCTAGATCAAACCTGAGGACGGTATCGGTGGCACACGTCGAAACGGACACCAATAATCCAGCGCGGCACAATCCGCATCTTCACGAGCGGATCATCGCCGAGCTCAAGAAACACACTCCGGGCCGGATCCTGGACATCCCTGCCGGCCCGGGCTACCTGCTCAAGGACCTGCTGGGAACGGGCTTCACGGGCATCGCCGCGGACATCGACACGAGGCTCCATGTGCTGCAGGGTGTGGAATACTCGGCGGTCGACATGAGCGCTGCTTTCCCCTTCCCAAACGACAGCTTCGACTACGTGGTGTCGATCGAGGGCATCGAACACATCCAGAACCATTTCGCGTTTCTGGCTGAAGTTCAGCGAATCCTCAAGCCGGGGGGCCGCCTGCTTTTGACGACCCCCAACATCGGCACCATGACCAGCCGCTGGAAATTTTTCCTGTCGGGGTTTCACAGCATGGAGCGGGGGCCGTTTCCCCTGGACACTCCCAACATCTTTTTCGAACACATCAACCCGATCAGTTTTTCCCAGCTCTACTTCGCCTGTGAGCGAAGCGGGCTGCACCTCGAGAATCTGTTGACCTCGCACTACCGCAAGGGGTCGCGCTGGCTCTACCATCTGTTCAAGCCGATGATCAGATGGAGCCTGCGCCGTTCCTGTTTTCCCAAGAATGCCGATCCCCGGGTGCATCAGGAAAACCGGAAGCTCTACGAGTGGCTCATTTCGAAGGAAAACCTGACCGGCGGGCACACCATCCTGGTGGCGAAGGCGTAATAGTCTCCTGATTCCGGTGCCGGCAGCTCTTTTCCATTGAAACCTGGGGCCTTCGGCAGATATGCTGTCTCCCAGTTGGTCAACCCGCTTCCCCAAGGAATCCCATGACTGTTGGCGCCATCCTGCCCGCCTTGAACGCCGCACGCTTTTTGACCGAGGTCATCGGCGAAATCCGCGGACTGCATCCTGATATTCGGGTCCTGATCGTAGATGACGGGAGCACCGACGAAACCGCCGCTGTGGCGCGTGCCGCCGGTGCCGAAGTCCTTGTCCACGAGGTCAACAGGGGCAAGGGAGAGGCCCTCAAGACCGGGTACGCCTGGGCCCAGGAACAGGGCCTCGATTGGGTCTTCACCATGGATTCCGACGGCCAGCATCTGCCGGCTGAAATGCAGGGGTTTCTCGACACGGCCACCGCCGGTAACTTCGACGTGGTGGTCGGCACAAGGATGGCCCGCACCGAGAACATGCCCTGGATCCGCAAGAAGACCAACCAGTTCACCAGCTGGGTGATCAGCCGGTTGGCGGGCCAGGACATACCCGACTCCCAGAACGGGTATCGGCTTTACCGGACGAAATGCTTCGCCGGCCTGGTCCTGAAGACCAGCCGCTACGATTCCGAATCGGAAATCCTGGTGCGGATGTCGCGCAAGGGCTACCGTATCGGCTCGGTTCCCATCACCACCGTTTATGGAGACGAAGTCAGCACCATCAATCCTTTTGTCGATACCGGCCGATTTTTCCGGCTGGTCTTCATGTTGATGTTTTCCCGGGATTAACCCGATACTCCTTCAGGAATGGATCCAGGTATGAGCACCCGGCACGTATTGATCAGCAACGACGACGGCATCGATGCCCACGGGCTAGGCGTTCTGGAAAGCACCGTCCGGGACATGGACGGATTTCGCGTTTCGGTGGTGGCGCCCAGCGACCAGCAGAGCGCCTCTAGCCACAGCCTGACCCTGACCTCGCCCCTGCGCATCATCGACCAGGGGGAGGGGCGTTACGCGGTCACGGGCACACCGACGGACAGCGTTTTGGTGGCCATGGAAAAAATCCTGCGCGCGGATCCACCTGACATCGTACTGAGCGGGATCAACCACGGGCCCAACATGGGCGAGGACGTCCTCTATTCAGGCACCGTGGCCGCGGCCATGGAGGGCACCATGTTCGGCATCCCCAGTTACGCCATCAGTCTGGCCGCCTGGCATCCCACCGATTTCAGCGGGGCGGCTGATTTCCTTCGCCGCAGCCTGCACGAAATCCTTGCCTTCCCGCTGCGCCGCGGTTCCCTGATGAATATCAACGTGCCCGACGGCCCGCCCAGCGCCATCCAGGGCATCCGCGTCACGCGCCTGGGCAGCCGGGTATACAGCAACGTGATCACCGACCAGGTCGATCCCCACGGCCGACCCTATTTCTGGATCGGCGGCCAGGGCCCCACCTGGGCCCGGGAGACAGGCAGCGATTATTGCGCGGTGGAAGAGGGTTATGTCAGCCTGACCCCCCTGATGGTCGACCTGACCCACTACGGACTGCAGCAGGAAATGAAACACCTGGAACGGGACGGACTGCCCGAACCCGAGGGTGGGTCTCGATGAAGGACTACGCCGTCGCCCGGCGGCGCATGGTTCGTGAGCAGCTCGTCGAAGGCGGGCTGACCGACCGCCGCGTCCTGAAAGCCATGGAGGAGGTACCCCGGCACCTGTTCGTACCCAAGCTCCTGCAGCACCGGGCCCACCAGCCCAGTGCCCTGCCCATCGGCCATGGCCAGACCATCAGCAAGCCTTTCACCGTCGGACTGATGACCTCCCTGCTGGAACTCCAGGGCCATGAACACGTTCTCGAGATCGGGACCGGGTCGGGTTACCAGGCCGCCATCCTGGCCAGTCTGGCGCACCATGTGATTTCCGTGGAGCGGGTCCGGCCCCTGGCCGAAAGGTCGCGGATCACCCTGGCCAGGCTGGGGGTGGAGAACATCAACGTGCTGGCCCACGACGGCAGCGAAGGCGTTCACGATCACGCGCCCTACGACGCCATCATGGTCACCGCCTGCGCGCCTGCCCTGCCCACCCATCTGGTGTCCCAGCTCAAGGACGGGGGCCACCTGCTGATCCCCATCAGCAAGGGCCGCGAGCAGATCCTGTACCGTTACCGTCGCCGCGGCCACGAGGTGGCCATCGAACAGTCGGTGTCCTGCCGTTTCGTGCCCCTGCTGACCGGGGTGATCGCCGAGGGAGAAGAACGTGCGTGAACAGCTCCTCGACTGGGTCCAGCAGCTGCCGCCGCCTTTGGCCGTGTTCGTGGTGGCCATGCTGCCGGTGTTCGAACTCCGGGGAGGCATTCCCGTCGGCTACGCCATGGGGATGGAAAGCCCGCTGCTGATCTACCTGGTGGCGGTCGCCGGCAACTTCGTGCCCGTGGTGCCGATCCTGACCCTGCTGGGGCCCGCGGAAAGGCTCCTGAGGCGCTTCAAGACGATGGACCGGTTTTTTGACTGGCTCTTTCGCCGCACCGTCAGCCGCAGCGACCTGATCAAGAAATACGAAAGCCTGGGATTGATTCTGTTCGTCGCCATCCCGCTGCCGATGACCGGCGCCTGGACCGGCAGCATCGCCGCCTACCTGTTCAAACTTCCCTTGCGGATGGCAATTCCATGTATCATTCTTGGCATCCTGATCGCCGGAATCGTGGTCTCGCTTGCATCCCAGGGGGTTATCAGCCTCTGGCACATGTAGGGCGGGATTTGTTCCGTTTCGATCCGCCAATTTCCTATCAGGTCGGGGCGTAGCGCAGCCCGGTTAGCGCGCCTGCTTCGGGAGCAGGAGGTCGGGAGTTCGAATCTCCCCGCCCCGACCACTTTTTTATTTTTTCCTCTTCGCCCAGCCCCAGTTTTTGATTTGGGATTGACCCAAATCCAAGGCCTAAGTCATCGATACAACGCCTTGACCGAACCGAAGGACTCGCTCTCCACCGGTATGGTTCGGTTGTTTTAGATGAATATGACCCTGAAAAGAGGAGACGGGGGTGGGGCAAAGATTGGGGCACGCATTGACCGTTACCTGGGAACGGTGTATTTTTTCCCCGGATCAATCCTTGTCGGGAGAGGGAATATTGCCAAAAACCAGTTCCAGAATTCGTTTCAAGGGAGCCCTACCAATTGTTGGGCTCCTGTTGGCTGTATTGTTCGGCTCGATTCATGCCGCCACCATTTCGCCTGGGATACCAGGTCCGCAAGGGCGACTATCTGGGCCGCATCGCCACCCGCTACGGCGTGACCGTCAGCGAACTGCGAAAATCCAACAACCTCTCCTCGGATATCCTGCAAATCGGCCAGAAAATACGTATCGACAATCCTTTCCAGGGGAATTCTGATCAAAAGGTTCAATGGGAGCGCCCTATTCGCACATGGGGAAAGGTATTGCGCCCCTTCGGGCCTTATAAGAAGAAGGGCATCCTCATGCCCAGCACGGGGACGGACCTGGCCTGCGCCCAGGGCACCGCGTTGTCTGCACCCGCCATCGGCGTGGTGCGCCACATCGGCCACATGGACGGCTTCGGCACCCTGATCATCATCGAGCATCCCCATGGTTACGCCTCGGTTTTTTCACCCTTGGACCCGGCGACCGTGGCGGTGGAGGTGGGGCAGGCCCTACTGAGCGGCGACCATCTGGGCCGCACCGGGCCGCCGCCAGAAAATGACACTCCGTCATATCTGCATGTGGAATTCAGGAAAAATGACAAGGCCATCGAACCCGACCCGCTGCTCAAGTAGCTGGCCAGACAGGAGCCATCCGGTGGATATCAGCAAGGTCATCAGGGACATTCCCGACTTTCCCAAGCCTGGCATCCTGTTCAAGGACATCACCCCGGTCATGGAAAATCCCGCCGCCTTTCGAGCCGCCCTGGACGGGATGAAAGATCTGCTCGCCGATGTCGAATTCGACGCCTTTGCGGCCATCGAATCGCGCGGTTTTGTTTTCGGCGCGCCCCTGGGCGTGGACATGAACAAGCCACTGGTCCTGATGCGCAAAGCCGGCAAGCTGCCCTCTGAAACCCGCGCCGTGACCTACGACCTGGAATACGGACAGGCCACGATCGAGATGCACGTCGACAGCCTCAAGCCGGGGGACAGAGTCATCATCGTGGACGACCTGCTGGCCACCGGTGGAACGGCCGAAGCGGCGGCCCGCCTGGTAACCGACGCCGGCGCAGTCGTGGCCGGATTCCTGTTCATGGTGGAGCTGGATTTCCTGGGTGGTAGGGCGAAGCTGAAGGGACACGGCCCCGTTTTTTCTCTTGTTAACTATTCCTGACGCGCCTATTTTGGCCACGCAATTTGGTCATACAAATTGGTCCTGCAGTCGATGAAGGTGCCCCCGTAGCTCAGTTGGATAGAGCATCAGATTCCTAATCTGGGGGCCGCTGGTTCGAATCCAGTCGGGGGTACCACCCAAAAAAAGCGGCTACGGAGCCGCTTTTTCTGGTCCTTT
>RCNG010000817.1_pt1 | contig 20413 bp, 22 predicted proteins | sample 2041371 | NCBI WGS metagenome assembly RCNG01 (sample SAMN09708227, study PRJNA481090) | Marine sediment metagenome, whole genome shotgun sequencing project. | biome: marine sediment; feature: ocean; material: sediment; isolation source: Sewage treatment plant 1 marine sediment (STP1) ... | reverse complement strand
CGATCGTCGGACCGACCGGCGCAGGCAAGACGACGCTCGTCAACCTCATCATGCGGTTCTACGACCTGGATTCCGGACACATCACCCTCGACGCTATCGACATCGCCACGATGCAGCGGAACGATCTACGTCAACAGACCGGCATGGTTCTCCAGGACACGTGGCTATTCGAAGGGACTATCAAGGACAACATCGCATACGGACGTCTCGACGAGATCATGGAGGCGGCACGGGCGACCTACGTCGACCGATTCGTCGGCGCTCTGCCCGACGGCTACGACACGATCGTTGACGATGATGGCGGCCGGATTAGTGCGGGTGAGAAGCAGCTCATCACGATCGCACGGGCGTTCCTGGCCGACCCCGCACTGCTGATCCTCGACGAAGCAACGAGTTCAGTCGACACCCGAACCGAGGTGCTCGTCCAGCGCGCCATGTCGGCGCTGCGCACCGATCGGACGAGCTTCGTGATCGCCCACCGGCTCTCCACGATCCGCGATGCCGACCTGATCCTCGTTATGGAGGATGGACAGATCGTCGAACAGGGCAACCATCACGAACTCCTCGAACTCGCAGGTTCCTACGCCCGGCTCTACGAGTCCCAGTTCGCCGGCCCCCAGGCGTCTGGCGTAGAAAACGGCAGTATCCTGCCGTTTTCTACGCCAGACGCCTGAAGGGTGGGATTGGGGTCGGACTTGTGCTTGCCCTCGCGGCACAGCCGGGCTATGGTCCTCCCCCAATGAACCGTCCCTTCGTCTACGCGCATCATCATCATCACCACCCATCCCGGGTCGGTCGATAGTGGGCGCCTAGCAAGAGACAAGAGCACACCCCCTACGCCGACCCAAGTGGTCGGCGTTTCTCATGTATGGGTGCCCCGACCGCGATGACGGCGGGAAAGGTCCCATATGCCTCTCGACACCAATTCATCGACGCTCCACCTGGCGATCCCCAAAGGACGCATCCAGGCGGGTGTTATCGACCTGCTCGAAGCAGCCGGTCTCGAACTTCGCTCCGGCGCCCGGGGATATCGCCCTGTGCCGTCGATGCCCGGATACGAAGTCAAGCTCCTCAAGCCGCAGACCATCGTGGAGATGCTCGCGGCGGGCTCTCGCGACATCGGATTCACCGGCGCCGACTGGGTCGCTGAAACCGACGCCGACCTCATCGAGCTCTTCGATACCGGACTGGATCCGGTGCAGATGGTGATCGCAGCCCCCGAGCAGGTGCTGGCCAACGGCAGGCTTCCCCGGCGACCCCTCGTGGTCGCCAGCGAGTATCCGCGCCTGACGAAGCGCTGGATCGCCGAGAGTGACCTCGACGCAACGTTCGTCCGCTCCTACGGGGCCACCGAGGTCTTCCCGCCCGAAGATGCGGACATCATCGTGGACATCACGGCAACCGGCGAGACGCTGGCCGCCAACGGTCTCGTGATCGTCGAAGAGATCCTCCGCTCGTCGACCCGCCTCTACGCGAGCGCCCCCGCCATGGACTCCCCCGACAAGAAGATCGCCATCGAAGCTCTCGTTCTCGGCGTGCGATCGGTGATCGAGGCCCGGAGCCGGGCGATGGTCGAGTTGAACGTGACCGAGGCAGAACTCGAGTCGGTGATCGAGATCCTGCCGTGCATGAGGGAGCCAACGATCGCGTATCTCCACGGCGGCGCAGCGCTCTCAGTCAAGGCTGCGGTCCCGAGGCTCGACCTGGCACTCCTGATCCCGGCGCTCAAGGAACGAGGGGCGACCGACATCGTCGTGACGCAGCTGGAGCAGATCGTCCCATGAGCACACCGAAGTACGCCGGCCCGCTTCTCACGCACGAGGTCGATCTCGACCTGTCCAGGAACGAGGGGATGCGGACCTCGGTAGACCTGGTCGGCTCCGTTGCCGATCCCAACGATCTGATTCGCCGCTACCCGGATACGACCGATCTTCGGCGGCGGCTGGCTCAATTTCACAGCATCCCGGAGGATCAGGTGCTCGTAACCGCTGGTGGTGACGATGCTCTCTTCCGCTGCATCCTCGCCCGCCTCGGCCCGGACACGACCGCCGTAGCAACGACACCGACGTTCGAGATGATTCCGGTCTACGCGGGGCAGATCCGCTCCCGACTTGTCGAGATCGACTGGTGGGAGGGCCCGTACCCGACGGCCGGGATCGTCGCCGCGGCACGTGATGCAGACGTCGTCTTCGTCGTATCGCCGAACAACCCGACCGGGGCGACCGTCACTGGCGACGAGCTGCGAACGGTCGCCGAGGCAGCCCGGCTGGTCGTTCTTGACGCGGCCTATGCCGAGTTCTCAGACGAGGATCTCACCGCCATCGCCCTTGATCTCGACAACACGGTGATCGTCCGCACCCTCTCGAAGGCGTACGGTCTCGCCGGTCTTCGAATCGGCTACCTCCTGGGCCCACCCGACCTGATCGCGGAGATGGCTTCGTACGGCAGTCCGTACTCGGTGTCATCCCTGTCGGCTGCCATTGCTCTGGAGCGACTCGACCGGCTCGACGATCTGGACGACTTCGTCGAAGAGGTTCGATCCGAGCGGACCCGTCTCGCCGATCTGCTCGAATCTGTCGGGGTCCGATGCTTGCCATCGCAGGGGAACTTCGTTCTCGCACAGGTCGACAATCCGGGGTGGGTGGCGGACGCGTGCGGTGCACTCGGCGTCGGCGTGCGTCGTTTCGCCGGTCGCGGTGCCCTCGATCAATGGATCAGGATCACCGTTCCGGGGGATCCGAGCAGCTTTGCCCGTCTCGAGCACACGCTGAAGATCGCTATCTCGCCAGAGGCGATCCTCTTCGACCTCGACGGGGTCCTTATCGACGTGAGAGGGTCGTATCGACGGTCGATCATCGAGACCGCTGCCTCCTTCGGAGCGGCCGTGAGCGAACGAGACGTCGAGGAGGCCAAGGCTTCGCGTGGCACCAACGACGACTGGCAGCTCACCCACCAACTCATCACCGATCGCGGAGTTCAGACCACGTACGACGAGGTTGTCGGCCGCTTCGAGGAGTTCTACCAAGGATCTCCGAGGCGGCCCGGCCTCAAGCTCACCGAGCGACCGCTCGTCGACCAGTCCACATGGCGTCGATGGACGAGCGGCATCCCTGTCGGCATTGTGACCGGCCGACCCAGGAAGGATGCTGAGGAGGTGCTCGATCGATTCGGGTTCCTGGCAGATACCTCGATCCTCGTGACCAGGGAGGACGCTCCGCTCAAGCCTGATCCCGGACCTGTGCTGCTGGCGATGGAGCGACTGGACATCGAGCGCTCCTGGTTCGTTGGTGACACGCCCGACGACGTCGAAGCCGCCCGGTCTGCGGGTGCAGTCCCGATCGGCGTCATGGCACCGGGGACCAATCCACAACTCGCCGCCCGAGCACTGTCAAAGGCCGCACGAGTCCTCGCCCGAACCGTCGATCTGGAGGTACTACTCCCATGACCAGGACCGCAACACTCGACCGAAGAACAACCGAGACAGCCATCAGCGGACGGATCGATCTGGACGGCGACGGTTCGTCCGCCGTCGATACCGGGCTTGGCTTCCTTGATCACATGATCGTCACGCTCGCCAAGCACGCCGGATTCGATCTCGAGCTGAACGCGGTCGGAGACACCGTCGTCGACGACCATCACACCGTGGAGGACTGTGCCATCGTCCTTGGCCGTGGCATCACCGAAGCCCTCGGCGATCGGACCGGCATTCGGCGATTCGGATTCGCATACGCCGCCCTCGATGAGTCTCTGGTGCGCACCGTCGTCGATCTCTCCGGCCGCCCCTGGCCCGAGATCCACATCGACCTGGAAAGAGAACAGATCGGTGATGTCGCTACCGAAAACATCGTCCACTTCTTTCGAACCCTCGCAATCGAAGCGCGGATGGCGCTGCACGTCGACCTGATCCGGGGAGACAACGACCACCACCGGGCGGAAGCGGCGTTCAAGGCAACGGCCCTCGCATTGAGATCGGCGACAGAGGTCACGGGTGTCGAAATGCTCAGCACGAAAGGAACCCTCACATGAGCATCGACATCGGCATCGTTCGGACCGGTACCGCGAACACCGCCTCGGTGAACGCCGCGTTCCGGCGGCTCGGCGCCGAACCGAAGCCCGCAGGGACACCCGAAGGAATCAGGGAGGCCGACTACCTCGTGCTGCCGGGAGTGGGAGCGTTCGGTGCCGCCATGGAACACATCGACGACCAAGGGCTACGGGAGGCACTGGTGGATCGGATCGAGGATGGAAGACCGACGCTGGCCATCTGCCTCGGGATGCAGCTTCTGGGCGAGAAGAGCGACGAAACCCCGCACATCTCCGGTCTCGGTGTTGTTCCGGAGAGCGTCACCCGACTCCCCCAGGACCTCATCGTGCCGCAACTAGGGTGGAATCGAGTGGCACCCGATCCCACGAGCCGCTTCCTCGAGCCCGGGTGGGCGTACTTCGCCAACTCCTACAAGCTTGCGAGTGTGCCGGACGATTGGATCGGCGCCCGAACCGAGTACGGGGGTGAATTCGTCTCGGCGATCGAGCGTGGCGACGTGCTCGCCTGCCAGTTCCACCCGGAACTCTCAGGGGCATGGGGAGCGGACCTACTTCGCCGTTGGCTCGACGGTTCGGGGGACCGATCCTGATGGCTGCCCCGAGACTCATCCCCTGTCTCGACGTGAAGGATGGACGCGTCGTCAAGGGCATACGTTTCCAGGACCTGCGGGATGCCGGCGATCCCGTCACCCAGGCCTCGACATATCAACAGCAAGGAGCAGATGAGATCGTCATCCTCGACGTGTCGGCCACGCCCGAGGGCAGAGGCCACGCAGTGGAAACAACGTCGAGCGTGCGTCGGGTCCTGTCGATCCCACTGACCGTGGGGGGAGGGATCCGAAAGGTCGAGGACGCGGCCGTTCTGCTGGAAGCCGGCGCCGACAAGGTCGCCATCAACACTGCAGCCGTCCAGCGACCGGAACTCATCGACGAGCTCGCCCGGCGCTTCGGTTCGCAATGCACGGTTCTGGCCGTTGATGCGGCGCGCCTGGCAGACGGTGGTTGGGAGGTCGTCGTCAACGGGGGCCGAACCCGCACGGGCTCGGATGTCGAGCGATGGGTCCGCTCCGCTGCCGCTCGCGGCGCAGGCGAGATCCTGCTCACGAGCTGGGACCGGGACGGCACGCGGTCCGGCTACGACCTCGAACTCGTCGAGGCCGTCACAACGGCGATCAACATCCCTGTCATCGCCTCCGGCGGGGCCGACAACGCAGACCACCTCGAGGAGGCAATCTCATCCGGGGCAACGGCGGTGCTCATCGCTTCAATCCTGCATGACGGAGTCACCACGGTCGGATCGCTGAAGCGGCAGCTCATCGCGAAAGGAACGGTGGTACGGCCATGATCATTCCATCCATCGACCTGGTTGGAGGTCGCGCCGTCCAACTCATAGGCGGCGAAGCAGAGGCGATCGACGCCGGCGATCCGGTCCCGATCCTGCGACGTTTCAGCATCGCCGGGGAGGTCGCCGTGATCGACATCGATGCAGCTCGCGGCGAAGGCACCAACGAGGCCATCATCCGTGACCTGTGCCGACGGGCACCGATACGGGTGGGAGGCGGAATCCGCGACGCGCAGACCGCCCTCGCATGGCTCGACGCCGGCGCGTCGAAAGTGATCATCGGCACGGCAGCCGCACCGGAGCTGCTCTCCCAACTGCCCGCCGATCGAGTGATCGCTGCCCTCGATTCCCGTGACGGACGGGTGGTCACGCACGGCTGGCGCACGAACACCGCCGAATCCGTACTCACCAGGATCGCCGAGTTGAAGGATCTGGTTGGAGGATTCCTCGTGACGTTCGTCGAACTCGAAGGTCGGATGGGCGGCACCGACCTCGACCGTGCGCTCGATGTGGTCACCGCCGCCGGTGAGGCGAGAGTCACGATCGCAGGGGGGATCACGACCACAGATGAGATAGCGGAGATCGATCGCCTCGGAGCGGACGCTCAGGTCGGGATGGCGCTCTACTCAGGTGAGTTCAGCCTCGCCGATGCGATCGCTGCACCGCTCACATCGGAGCGGCCCGATGGGTTGTGGCCGACCGTCGTTGTGGATGAATCGGGCGCTGCTCTCGGGCTCACGTGGTCGAGCGCAGAGAGCCTCGACCACGCGGTCGAACAGCAGAGAGGCATCTACCAGAGCCGGAAACGCGGTCTGTGGGAGAAGGGAGCGACCTCAGGGGCGACACAGGATCTCCTGGGAATCGCTGTCGATTGCGACCGCGACGCCCTGCGTTTCACGGTCCGTCAGCGTGGCAGCGGCTTCTGCCACCTGGGTACCCGCTCCTGCTGGGGCGACGACGGTGGCATCGGCCAGCTCTCCCGCCGCCTCGAACTGTTGGCCCGAGAACCGGAGCCGGGGTCGAACACCGTCCGACTGCTGAGCGACGCCGGTCTTCTGGGAGCGAAGCTCCGTGAAGAAGCTGATGAACTGGCCGCCGCGTCTTCCCGCGGGGATGTAGCAGCGGAAGCCGCCGACGTGATCTACTTCACGCTCGTCAAGGCCGTGGCGGCCGGCGTCGGCGTCGGGGATATCGAGCGAGAACTCGATCGACGCGCCCTCAAGGTGAGACGCCGACCGATGGAGAGAAAACAGGGGTACAACACATGACCAGACTCCAGCAGGTCGATGCAGATCAGATGATCGGGGGTCGCCGCTCTCCGGTCGACGCTGCCACGCTCGACGGAGCAGCAGTAATCGTCGAGGATGTCCGATCACGAGGTGAAGCAGCTGTTCGTGAGCACAGCGAACGGTTCGGGGATCTCTCCCCTGGCGATCCGATTGTCTTGGACCGCAGTCTTCTCGATGCCGCTCTCGACGAACTCGAGCCGTCGTTCGGAAGGCTGCTTACACGAGTCGCAGGGAGGATCGAAAGGTTCGCCCGTGAGCAACGAGCGTGCCTTCTCGACCTGGACACAGAAGTTGTCGGCGGCCGCGCAGGCCATCGCTGGCTTCCTGTGAACACGGCTGGGGCGTACGCACCCGGTGGTCGCTACCCGCTGCCGTCATCGGTGCTGATGACCGTGATCCCGGCACGGGTCGCCGGTGTCGATCGTGTGTGGGTCGCGTCGCCTCGTCCAACCCTGGTCACCCTCGCTGCGGCCGCGGTCGCCGACGCCGACGGATTGCTGGCCATCGGCGGGGCCCAGGCAATCGCAGCCCTTGCATTCGGTACGTTCTCACCACCAAGCGACGTCGTCGTAGGGCCGGGGAACCGCTGGGTAACAGCAGCCAAGAAGCACCTCTACGGAGAGATCGGCATCGACGGATTGGCGGGCCCGAGTGAGATCGTCGTCGTCGCCGACGCCGCGGCCGACCCGCGCCTGGTCGCGGCCGATCTCCTTGCACAGGCTGAGCACGATCCCGACGCTCTGCCGATCCTGGTCACCGATTCACCAGAGGTGCTCCCACAGGTGGAGCGGATCCTCACCGTCGAGTTGGCGTCGCTTCCGACGGCCGACGTGGCCGCACCGGCAATCAACGGTGGGTACGCGGTCGTGGTGAGCGACATGGGCGAAGCGGTGGATCTGTGCGACCGTATCGCACCGGAGCACCTGGCGCTTCACGTGGAGAATCCTGGCAACATGACCGAGCGCCTGTCGTCATATGGGTCGCTGTTCATCGGCGCCACCAGCGCAGAGGTATTCGCCGACTACGGCGCCGGGCCGAATCACGTGCTCCCGACCGATGGCGGCGCACGGTTCCAGTCCGGACTATCGGTGACAACCTTCCTCAAGGCGCCCACGTGGCTGACGCTCGCCGATCCGGGTGCGACCGCACGAGACTCCGCCCGTCTCGCTCGCCTGGAGGGCCTCGAAGCCCACGCGAGGGCAGCCGAGCTTCGAATGTAGGCCCTCCGCGTCGCCACGAGTCACGTCCGTTCCCCCCATATAGTGGTCGATGTGAGAGCGAAGCACCGCAGCGGTACCACAGCTCCCGAGACCCCCTTGGGCCACTCATCGGGCATCGTGCGCGTCGCCTGTCTCACCGGGCGCGGACTGTGAGTCGGAGCGCGGTCGGCGTCGCCCTGGCCACCGTCGGCGCGATCATCTTCGGGGTGAGCGCCACGCTCGTGGGGTTCGTCATCGAAGACATCGACCCCTTCCAACTCGCGTCACTCCGAATTGCAGTCGCCGGCCTCGTCCTGTTGCCGTGGGCAATCGTTCACCGGACCGCCATCTTGCGAGCACCGTTCCTGGTCGCACTGGTCGGCGTGTTGCAGATCGTGCTCAACGGGGGGCTCTACATCGCGATCGATCGGATCGGGGTCGGGCCGGCCGTTGGCCTTGAGTTCCTCGCTCCTATTCTCGTCGTGACGTGGGACCGGGTGGCGGGTCACGCTCATCCACGGCCGCTCACCTGGGCTGCCGTCGTGACCGCTGTCATTGGTGTGGCCCTCTTGGTCCAGATCGGTGATCTGGACAGCCTCGACATGGTCGGGTTGCTCGCGGGCCTCGCAGCGGCGGTCGGCCTTGCCATCTACCTTCGCCTTGCCCAGCACACCGGGGCAATCGTGGGCGGATTCCCACTCGCGGCAGGAGCCATCACGATCGGAGGCGCCGTCGGCTTCGTCGTTGCCCGCCCATGGTCGATGTCGATTCCGTCTGACCCCGTAGTCATCTGGTCGATAGTCATTCTGGGCACGATCGCATTCGCTCTCCCACTCTCGATGGAGATCGCGGCGCTTTCGCGTGTGCCGGCCCGGATCATTGGAGTCATCATCACGATCGAGCCCGTGGCGGCAGCGATCACGGCATGGATATTCCTCGACCAATTGTTGGAAGCGTCCCAGATCGTCGGTCTCGTCCTCATCGTCATCGCCGTAGGGGCGGTCTCGCTCACAGCGTCATCGAGTCGACCCGAGTCGGCGGTCATCGCAGAAGCGTCCTGAGCCGGGATTTGCCGGTCATGTCGTTGCGGCCTCGTGTTTCTGTCACTCCCCCCTATTACGGTCGAGAAGAGTTGGTGGGAGGACCGAAGGGAGTCGAGATGGATGTCGGCACACAAGCGTGGATCGATCAGGAGGACGCCCATGTCGCGGCGACCGTCCGTCGCCACGGCTGGCTCATCCGGTACGTCGGTGGCGACACCTGTAGTAGACCCGGATGTGACTGTCCGCCGTCCGATGGCCCTCCGTTCGCATACACGGTCGGACTATTCGGTCTCGCCCACGCCGAACTGTTGATCTTCGGTGTGCCTCCGGAGACGGCAAGCGCAGTTCTCAACGACCTCGGAGAGCGTGTTCGCTCCGGCGAGGCGCTGATGCCGGGTGATCTCATCACGTTCGATGAGTGGCCACACCGCATCATCCCGGAACCGGTTCCCAACCCGGGCGAGATCGTGTTCGATGCCAATCGGTACTACCAGCGACCGGACGAATTCTCGGTACAGGTACTCCAACTCACCTACGACGACACCGAGGGGAGATTCCCGTGGGAGGAAGGCTACGCGGCCCCCGAGATGCAGCCCAGACCGGGGGCGTTTACGGCTTGACCACGCCCGGTCTCACGCCGTATTGGGTCTTCGACCCACTGCTAGCCTCGCCGGTATGAACGCTTCGACTGCAGGCCTGCGCCGAACTTCCCTCTTCGATTGGCATCAGAGCCACGGAGCCACTCTCGTCGATTTTGCCGGCTGGGAAATGCCCGTCCAATACGAGACTGGGCCCATCGCCGAGCATCTCGCGACTCGCCGCGGCGCCGGACTCTTCGACGTCTCGCACATGGGTCGCTATCGCTTCGCCGGTCCCGGTGTGTTGGATCACCTCGGCCGGGTCCTCAGCAACGACCCACGAGGTTTGAGCGTGGGTGAAGCGCACTACGCCTTCCTCGGCAACGAGACGGGCGGCGCAGTCGATGACACCTATCTGTACTGCATCGGCGACGATGACTACTTGCTCGTCGTGAACGCCGACAACCGGGAGAAGGACTGGGATTGGATTGCGGCCCGCGCCGTCGACGGTTCCGACATGGTTGACGTGAGCGACGACCTCGGGATGATCTCCCTCCAAGGGCCGGATTCGACGGATGTCCTCCGAGAAGCGTTCGGTGACATCCAGCTACCTGAGAACAAGCGCAACCAGTTGTGCGTCTCCGACGTCGATGGCCGCCCGGTCGTCATCGCCCGCACGGGGTACACAGGAGAGTCGACGGCGTTCGAGCTGTTCCCGAAGGCGGACTTCACCGTCGAGCTATGGGAGCGACTCGTCGCTGCCGGAGGCGTTCCGAATGGACTGGCAGCACGGGACTCCCTACGACTCGAATCCGGACTGCCCCTCTACGGCCATGAACTCGGTCCCGACATCGACGGGAGCGACATCCCGATCTTCGCCAATTCGCTTGCAACGTGGGGGGTTCGGGGCCCGGGCGGTGAGTTCATCGGACACGCCGACCTCGACCGTCAACGCGCTGAGTACGAAGCGATCAAGAGAGACGAGCTGGATACGCCGATCGACGAGCGACGCCTCACTCACCTCGTGCAACCGATCGCCGTGTTCGATGGTCGCAAGCCCTTGCGTGCCGGATATCGTCTGTTCCTCGACGGTGAGCCGGCCGGCTACGTTACGTCGGGTACAAGCGTTCCGTACGCACAGTTCGAAGGATCCGGTGTCGATGCGGTGCCAGGCGAAGAACACGGTCTGCGTCCCGTCGGGCTTGCCCTCGTTCGATCCGACATCCGATATCGCTCGGATGTCCCCGTCGTATTCGAGGTCGTCGACGCCCGCGGCCGGTCGAGCAACGCCGAACTGGTCCAGCGGAACGTGTGGCCGACCGCGCCGTTCGTGCGCCCCTATCCGGGATTCGAGGCGAAAGAACCGGGAGCGATTCTGGATACCGATGACCTCGCGACCGCCGCCGCCCGCCTCCGCCAAGACAGCGACGCCAATACCAAGTGGCGACGGGAAGCATGCATCAATCTCATCCCGTCCGAACAGTGCACGTCCTCGTTCGTCGATGCGCTCTGTCGTGAGGACCCGGCCGGCCGCTACAACGAGCACAACCGGCTCAAGGCGCTCGGGCCGAATGCCGGCGACGTTCGCTACTACCAGGGAACCGGCTTCATCACGGAGAAGGAGGAGGATCTCAAGGCGGCGATGCGTGCATTCTTTGGATGCACCCAGGTCGAGCCGAGGGTGATCAGCGGCCAGATGGCCAACGACGCCGTCTACGACGCCCTCAAGCAATTCAGGAATCGGTTCCACAGTCGGCGCGCTCCTCAGCTCCTCGAACGGGTCCTCGTCCACGGCCTGAACAAGGGTGGCCACCTGAGCGCGCAGATCGGCGGGGCGCTCAAGAACTACGTTGCAATCGATCCCCGAACGGAGCGACCCGCCGTCGAGCAATTCCCGATGCGAAGCGACCTCCCGTTCGCCATCGACATCGAGGCGACCAAGGAGCTGATCGCAGAGACAAACCCGACGTTGATCGTCTTCGGTCGCAGCGTGATCATCCACAAAGAGCCGGTCGCTCCGATTGCAGCGTTCGTCCACGAGCTCTACGGCGTCGACAATCCCGACCGGCCGCTCATCATGTACGACGGGGCCCACGTGCTCGGCTTGCTTGGCCCGCAATTCCAGGATCCTCTTGCCGAGGGCGCCGACGTCGTGACCGGCTCGACGCACAAGAGCTACTTCGGCCCGCAACGCGGCGTGATCCTGAGCAACGTCGAACCGGGATCACCGTTCGAGGGGTTCTGGCGTCACGTCGAGTCCCGGACGTTCCCCGGGCACGTCAGCAACCACCACCTTGGCACGCTGCTCGGGTTGCTCGGCGCAACCTACGAGATGCTCGAGTATCGGGATCAGTACCCGCTGCAGGTCATCGCGAATGCCCGGGCATTCGCTGCTGCTCTGGTGAACGAAGGCCTCACCCTCGAAGGCGATCCCGCCAACGGGTTCACCGATACTCACCAGGTGGTTCTGCGCGTGTCTCGAGCACAGGGCATACGACTCGCCGACACTCTGGAGCAGAACAACGTCATCACGAACTCGCAGGCACTTCACGACGACCCGAGCTTCACAGCTGCAAGCGGCATCCGCATGGGGACGTCGGAGATGACCCGATACGGAATGGTCGAGTCCGACTTCGAAGAGCTCGCACCGCTCATTGCAGAGATCGCTCGCGACGGCGACCGTCAGCCCGACGGCCACTGGGCCGACAGTGTCACGGCGTTCCGGAGCCGTTTCCGCGAGATGGGCTTCTCCCTGTAGCGAATCGTTGATAGGTAATACGGTCATCGACAGAGCTCCGAGTTGTACCCGGCCGACGCTGGTGAGGCGCATCGACGTCGCGGAACGACGTCGACCGTCGCCCTAACATGAGCCGCTAGCGAGCAGGAGCATCGACACGAGAATCGTCATCGCCGGCTGCGGGAGAGTCGGCAGCGACCTGGCGCTGCACATGGCCGAGGAAGGCCACGATGTGTCGATCATCGACGATCGCCCCGGCAAGCTAGAAGCCTTGGGAACGACGTTCAACGGGACGACACACTTCGGTCGATCGATCGATATCCGCCTGCTCAAAGAGGCAGGGATCGAGTTCGCCGATGCGTTCGCGGCGGTCACCGACTCCGACAACATAAATGTGATGTCGGCGCAACTTGCCAAGCAAGTTTTCGGCGTCCCCCGCACGCTTGCGCGCCTTGACGATCCCGGACGTGCGGACTCGTATCGAGCGCTTGACATCTCGTATGTGGCCGGGGCGCAACTCACGGCGAACGTGATCTTCGAACGACTTGTCGACGAGGAATTTGCATATCACGTCACCTTCTCAGGGGGTGACGTCGAGGTCGTTGAGATGACACTCGGATCGAAGGCCGACGGCCTAGCGGTCAAGGACTTGGAGGTTGAGAGTCAACTCCGGGTTGCCGCCGTGCGGCGTGGCGACCAGACCTACATACCCGGATCATCATTCAAACTGCAGAACAACGATCTCGTCGTCGCCGCCACGCGACTCGGCGTACGCGATCGTGTGCACCGATACCTCCGATCGGCGGATTCAACATGAGGGTGGCGCTCATCGGAGGCGGCAAGGTTGGATCATTCCTGGCCCGGGAACTGGTATCGACGGGGAACCTCGTGGCCGTCATCGAGGCGCGAGAGGATCGAGCCCAGGCAATTGCCGACGACGTCGGCGCGATCGTTATCCACGGCGACGGCACCAACGTCGCAAGACTCGAGTCAGCGTCCGTCAAGGACGCTGACTGGCTTCTAGCGGTCACCGGTCTTGACGAAGTCAACCTCGTAGCCTGCGAACTCGGGCGCACACTGGGAGCGAAGCGTGTCTTGGCCCGTCTCAACAATCCCTGGAATCGTCCGACCTTTGACGCGCTCGAGATCCCCGTGGTCGGGATTACCGACCTCGTGGTGCAAGTGATGTCGCAAGAAGTCGCAACGTCCCAACTCCAGCGCATTGCCCTCCTTGGAAAGGGTCAGCTGTCGCTCTTAGAGTTCGACATTCCGGCGGGTTTCGTCCCGCTTGAATTGCGAGATCTCGAACTCCCAGCGCCGTCGATCGTCGCCGTCGTGCTGAGGGAAGACCACGCAATCGTGCCGGAGGCAACAACACGTCTCCTCCCTGGGGACCGCATCACCGCGATCACAACCATCGCACAGGAAGCCGAACTCCACCGGATATTCGCTCCGAACGGTGACCAGACATGAAACGTGCCCACGGTCGCCGCATTCGAGGGATACCGTCCGATGTCGGCGGGGCAGCGCTCGCGTTTCTCTTCGAGATCATCATCGTTGTCGGCCTCGCCGCCGCCGCCCTCCTCATCGCCGCTGTCGTAATCGCTGTGAACTGAGGTGCTGATCAGACCAGACCGTGAGGATCTACGGATCGTCGGCTTCGCCCTCGGACGGATCTTCACGGTCATCGCTGTCGCGAGCCTCCTCCCCCTCACCTGGGCTGTCCTGGGCAGGGAATGGCACCCGTTCGCATCGTTCCTCCTGATGATCGGTGTCTTCGCGTTCCTCGGACAGCTCGGGTTGCGATATCCGCCGTCGAACGAACGCCTCGACTGGAGTCATGGAATGGTCGTCGTGGCTCTGACCTGGCTTGCGGTGCCAGCGATCGGATCGATTCCTTTCATCTTCTCCGGCCATTACGGAGGACCCATCGATGCGATGTTCGATGCGATGTCCGGCCTGACGACGACGGGACTCTCCCTTGTGCAAGATCTCGACCACATGGCACCATCGCTGAACTTCTGGCGCCACCTGCTCCACTTCCTCGGTGGGCAGGGCATCATCATTGCTGCGCTCGTGCTCTTCGCCGGGGGCGGCGGCCTCACCTTGTACTACGGCGAAGCACGCGACGAACGGATCCTGCCGTCCGTCCAATCCACAGCGCGGTTCATCTGGTCCGTGGCCCTGGTTCATCTCGTTGCGGGCGTTCTCGTGCTGGGTGTCATCGCCCATCAGGTGCTCGGCTTCGAATGGAAGCGCGCCTTCTTCCACGCTCTGATGGTCTTCTTCGCCGCGTTCGACACCGGTGGGTTCACTCCACAGTCAACGAGTCTCGGCTACTACCACTCGGGCATCTTCGAGTTCGCTGCGACCGTTCTGATGGTTGCCGGTGCGATGTCGTTCGGTCTCCACTACGCGCTCTGGCGAGGGCCTCGTCTAGCGCTGATCAAGAATCTCGAGACCCGCACGATCTTGACGACGTTCACGTTCACGATGATGCTCACGATGGTCGGCCTCGGAGCTGCGGGGATCTACACATCCGTGCAGGGACTCACGCGTCAAGGCTTCTTCCAGATCATCTCGGCACACAGCGGCACCGGATTCTCAACAATCCCGTCGAGCGAGCTGGCGATGTGGGGTGGCCTCGCTTTTGCCGGAATGGCGGTCGCGATGGCCCTGGGAGGGATGGCATCGTCAACTGCAGGCGGGATCAAGTCCTTGCGCGTCGGGCTGACGGTCAAGGCCGTCACCAACCAGACTCCTCCTCCCGGAAGGTGCCGTCGTCAGTACCCGATACTTCCAGTCGGGTCGAAAGCGACTCACGCCTGAACTCGCCCAGTCTGCAATGACGGTCGCTCTCCTCTACGTGGCTCTCTTCCTCCTCGGTGCCGGTGTTGCTCTCGGCTACGGGTACGGCTTCCAGGAGGCGCTCTTCGAATCGGTGAGCGCCGGCGCCTCGGTTGGGCTTTCCGTTGGCATCACCGAACCAGCGATGCCCATGCTGCTCAAGCTCACGTACATGTTCCAGATGTGGGCGGGTCGCCTCGAGTTCGTGGCGGTGTTCGCTCTCTTCGGCTTCATCTACGCATGGGTGAGGGGGAAGTGACGTGAATCGCAGGTCTCCGCACTCCCGGCGGCGCGATGTGATCCGCCTTGCGCTGGTGGTTCTCATATTCATGTCACTACTTGCTCTCCCCGGGACCGCACTCGCCCGGGGCAGCGAGCTAGTGCCCGTCTCGCAACTCGTGGATGATGGTGCCCGCTTCGACAACACCGAGATCACCGTCGAAGGAGAACTTGTCGGCGACTACGGATTCAGAAACGACGGCTTCATGTGGACACAGATCAACGACGACTCATACGCCCGTGACGCTCTGGTCGACGGCGGTCCTCGCACCGGTACCAACGTGGGAGTCGGCGTTCGGATGCCCTCGGCCCTCGGCGAGGGTCTTGATCCGGTGGGCGGGTATCGACTGGAGGGCCCGCTTGTGCAACTCACCGGCATCTGGCGCTATCACGATCCGGATCGAGGCGGCGAGTCCTATCTCGAGGTCGGTGAGCTCGTCGTCGTCGGAGGTGGTCGTCGCCTCGAGGAAGGACCCGATTGGGCGGTACTCGCCCTCGGCGTTCTGCTCCTCATCACCTCCGTCGTCATGTGGCGACAGCATCGCCGCGTTGTGGTCGGCGGGCGTTGACGTGGGGTCGACTGCGGGACGGCAACGTGGATTCTCCGCCAGCCGCAGCGATCTCCGGTGGCATCCATCGGGTCTATCCTGAGTCGGTGTTCAAAGATCTCACCATCCGAACAGTTGCTCTCACCGGTGTGATGTTGCTACTCCTCACCGCCTGCAGCGGTGAGAGCCGTCCATCGGTCGAAGAGTGGCAGCCCACGTGGCAAGGCGTCGTGACCGGTTTTCCCACTCCCGAGATGCTCGGCGAACCCCCAGATCGCGCGGTGTGCAGCCACGCCTTGGGCGTGCTCCGTTCAGAGTCCAGCGATCTGATTCCGACGCCGGACCTTGCGATCGACGACGTTGTCACCGATTGGTTGAAGATCGCCGAAGACACTGTATTCGAGTGTCCTCCATCGAATCAGACGATCCCGAATCTGGAGTACGCCTACGGAGAGTTGGCACGACTTGAGGCCGAAGTCGCCGTGGTTCTCGCCATCGACACTGAAAGCGGTTGATCGACAACCCGATTCTCAAGGCTGCGACCACCACAGAATCGCAGCAAGCAGCCCGATGACGCCCAACGAGATCGCCGACCCCAGGAGTGCTCCTCGTCTGAAGCCGGGGATGCGGGCGATGCCATAGCCGATCCAGCCGACCATCGCGACGAGTGCGGCGACGAGAACCCACAGGAACGCCGTCTCCGGATCGGGAAGGAACGTGCTGACGATGCCACTGGCCACCCACGGGACCACAGCGATGCCGAGGCCCGACAGCCATCCCAAGGCTTTTCCGTCCCCTATCCGGGCACTTCGCCGTTCCCCATCATCCATTTTGCCATATTGAGTCACCGCGTGATCCCCGCAAGGGGCCGAATGGCCTCTTCTCAACCGTGCTGATTCATTGCTCAACGCCACACTGGTCGTGCTCCTCGCGAGGGCAGGAAGTCGGTACGCTGCCTATACCAAATTGCGAGGTGGGAAACGTGGAGTATGTGGATCTCGGGCCGTTCCCCCGGGCTGGGGGCCATGCGGACGCAATGGCTCTCGACGCAGCAGATCCGTTGGGGACGTTCGCACACCGCTTTGTGCCGGTGGAGCCAGGTTTGATCTATCTCGATGGGAACTCCCTCGGGCGACTCCCGCTGTCGACCGTGTCGCGAGTCCGAGACGTCGTGGATCACGAGTGGGGTGAGCGGCTCATCCGATCCTGGCCCGAGCGATGGTGGGACCTCGCCGACACCATCGGCAACGACATCGCCGGACTCATCGGGGCCGACCCCACCGAAGTGATCGTCACCGATTCAACATCGGTCTCCCTCTTCAAACTCACCGTTGCGGCGTTGCGGGCCCGCCCTGGTCGCAACCGCATCATCACCGATGACCTGAACTTCCCAACGGATGCCCACGCAACAGGTTCCGCTGCCGATCTCATCGGTGGTCGGGAGATCGTGACGGTTCCATCGAGAGACGGTGTGGTCGGACCCGTCGACGACATCATCAACGCGCTCGATAGCAACACTGCTCTGCTCACTCTCTCTCACGTCGTGTTCAAGAGCGGCTTCCTGTATGACATAGAGCATCTCACGCGAGCCGCCCACGACGTCGGGGCATTGGTGCTGTGGGACCTCAGCCACTCGGTTGGAGTGGTGCCGATCGACCTGGAAGCGACCGGTGCCGACCTCGCCGTTGGCTGCACGTACAAGTATCTGAACGGCGGTCCCGGCTCGCCTGCGTTCATCTACGTCAACTCCCTGGTCGATGCTCAGATCGAGAACCCCGTCTCCGGCTGGTGGGGACATGAAGACCCGTTCTCGTTTGATCTCACGCACACGCCGGCACCGTCCATCCGCCGATTCCAGACCGGAACCATGCCAATCCTGTCCCTCGTGGGCGTCGAGACGGGCGTTGGTCTCACAGCAGAGGCCGGGGTCGAGAACCTCCGAACGAAGTCGATCGGTCTCTCTGAGTTCTTCCTCCAGCAGAGTCGAATCCGCCTCGAAGCTCTTGGGTTCGAACTCGCCTCCCCCACCGACGCGGCACAGCGCGGTTCACACGTCTCCCTACGTCACCCGGACGGTTGGAGGGTCGTGCAGGCGATGATCCGGCACGGGAAGATGATCCCCGACTTTCGCGATCCGGACAGCATCCGCTTCGGTTTTGCACCGCTGTACACGAGCTACCTGGAAGTCCACACAGCGGTTGAGCGCATCACCAGGCTCATGGCTGCGGGCCTCCATCTCGAATACGACGACAGGCGCGGGTCGGTCACCTGACGCTCCCAGCGATGCGACATCGGTCCGCCGACACCCAAGAGGGGATTCTGATCGCCGGGACTACGATCATCGGTCATGACGAAACGCGACCGATGGGCAGCGGACGACATTCTCGAGGATTTCCGGAAGCGGGAGTACGTCGTCCTCGAGGTCCGCGATCGAATGACCCTCACGCACACGGGGTCTGGATTCACCGGCACGGTGGTTGAGTTCGCTCAGGGCGGGCAGGTGGTGTTGGAGGACAAGTGGGGCGAGTGTCGACCGTTCCCAGCGCATGACGGAGCCTTCATGCACAACGGCGTTCGCGTCGCTATGAGAGCACCGGCCGCCGCCCCACAACGTGCCCGGAGGTTCACCGCCTCGGGATCAGTCGAAGCCGACAACTCTCGCGCTGGCGTTGCCAGAGCAAGCCGAATCTGGGTCGAAGGCATCCACGACGCTGAGCTCATCGAGAAGATCTGGGGTGACGATCTCAGGGAGGCGGCGATCGTGGTCGAGCCGTTGCACGGGGCCGACGACCTGCTCTCTGCCGTCGCCCAGTTCCAACCTGGTCCCAGCCGGAGGCTCGGTGTTCTCCTCGATCATCTGGTTGAGGGATCGAAGGAGACCCGAATCGCACAGAGCGTCGAGCATGCGGACGTCCTGATTCTGGGCCATCCCTACATCGATATCTGGCAAGCGATCAAACCCGGCACCATCGGCATCGCCGGCTGGCCAGAGGTGCCTCACGGCCAGCCCTGGAAAGAAGGAGTCATCGAGAGGCTCGGCCTCGATCTCGACTCAGGTGTCTTCTGGATGAAGGTCCTCGAATCCGTGTCTTCGTACGCGGATGTCGAGATGCCACTCGTCAACGCCGTCGAACAACTCATCGACTTCGTCACCGTCAACGACGCGGAACGCTGACCTGAGACGTCATCCGTTGGGGTCGAGAGATGGCTCCAGGATCACAACGGCAGTTTCATCGGACCGTAGCGCGGCGTACCCATCCAGGTTCGTGTCGATCTCTCGCCACCGAGCCCACAATCGCGACCGTTCCTCTCCCTCTGCTGCCCGCCCCCTGACCCTGCGTCTGCCCCCGACGAGATCGACGCTGACTTCGGGATCCGCTTGGAGGTTGAGCCACCACAAAGGCTCGCCGTCGGCCCAGCCGTTCATGGCCATGGTGACCAGGTTCGGACCATCATCGAAGTAGCCGAGGATCACGCTCCGCTCCTCGCCGGAGCGACGCCCCGTGGTCGTGAGACGCATCATTCCCCAGCGATTCGCCTTCGCACGCCTGAGTCCGACTCGGCCGCCGGTAACGCGGTACAAGTAGCGATGCGTGGACCAGGCGAGCCGAACGAACCACCGCGGAGGAAGCCATGCCCGCTTCTTACCGTCATCTGACATCGTCTGCTCCTCTGTGATGCCGTCTGGTCAAGACTAGCCTGGGCGCGCCGCGCCTTACTCACTCCGACGGAGGTCGTCCCGGAACGAGATCAACGTGCGATGAGGTGCCCCACTGTCGACATTCCCGTGAGCGAAGTGCGGGAAGTCGCACTTTGCCTGCTGCCAACTGGCTCGCGTGATGTTCAGTTCGATGCGGAGGGCAAGCTGCCGGAGGGTGACCTCACGATCCTCTACGAGTTCAAGGTGACGGGGAAGGCCGAGCCGCTCAAGGGCAACGGCACGCCGGGCGTGGGAACCCTGTACGTCAACGGTGCCAAGGTTGGATCGGTCGACATGGATGTCACCGTGCCATTCCTCTTCAGCATCGAAGGAATCATTATCGGTCATGACTACGGCGACAGCGTCGACCACGACAAACCGACGTTCCCCTTCACCGGCACTATCAAGCAGGGTCACGTGCGATCTCTCCGGCGACGCCATCAGGGATGCCGAGGCGATGGCTCGTCACACGATGTCGAAACAGCGAGCGTGATGAGCTGACGGAAACGTGTCCTGACGAGTCTTGGAGCGACGGGCACTGAGAGTCCGTACGCGCGACCGGCCGCCTCCGCACGCAGCGGGTGCGCCGAGGCGTCTCATGCGGCACAAGACGAACCGTGCCGCATGGAACGGATCGGAGCTGCCGTTGTGGGCCAACACCGGAGACGCGACACCTCGGACTGCTCGGAAGCGACCTACAACAGATCCTCGGCCGCCACCGCCGTTCTCGGATCCGCTTTGGACAGGCCAACGATGCCGAAATAGAACAAAGGAACCAGGGCGTACAGCAGGAGGCTGAGCCAGGGC
>RCNG010000361.1_pt1 | contig 20424 bp, 9 predicted proteins | sample 2041371 | NCBI WGS metagenome assembly RCNG01 (sample SAMN09708227, study PRJNA481090) | Marine sediment metagenome, whole genome shotgun sequencing project. | biome: marine sediment; feature: ocean; material: sediment; isolation source: Sewage treatment plant 1 marine sediment (STP1) ... | reverse complement strand
CAATGCAGGAGCAATTGCCGAGCAATGCCTTGATCCTGGCTTTTGGGCATCGCCAGAATTTATGATACTTAATCAGAGGTGCCCTAGCTGTCTGGTTAAGATGATTGATTGTTTTTGTGCAGGTGCAGGTGAATTTATTCTTTAACGAATAGATGATGTAACCGGCAGGGCATTCCATTGCAGATTAGCCGTAGCCTCAGGCAAAGCCGTGTCGGACTTTACTTTCATCTTCCTGCTTTTTAAATTGCATGAACCTTGGCAGAAATTTGTCCCAGTCGATAATATGAGCATCCAGTTCGGGACCATCGATACAGGCATGTTTGCGTACCATCTTGCCGTCGATGGTTACCGGTACCATGCATGCACCGCACATACCGGTTGCGTCTACCATTATAGAGTTAAGGCTTGCCACGGTTTTTACACCGTAGGGTTTGCTGAGGTCGCTGACTGCGCGCATCATCAACGGTGGACCGATAGTGACCACTTCGCCGACAGTGCGGCCGTTACCATCCTGCATCTTATCCAGCATCTCTTTAAGTGGGCCGGTGACAAAGTCCTTGATGCCGAAGCTGCCATCATTGGTGGTATAGATCACATCCAGCAGATCGGGATACTCAGCCTGTAACAGGCCGATACGCCCATCCGGTGCGTCCCAGAACATCAGGTCTTTATCACGGAACCCGGCAATCAGGGTAACATGATTACCCATACGCAGATGCTCGCGCATAATTGGATAGACTGGTGGCAGTCCAACGCCACCAGCGGTAAACACTACTGTCTCGCCATTCTGGTAACGGTGCAGATTGCTTTGCAGGCCAAGTGGGCCGGCGATGCCTGCGAACGCATCACCCACTTCCATCTGGTTGATCTTCATTGAGCTGCTTCCTAAGCCTTGCACGACCAGAACGATGGTGCCCTGTTCTGCATCCCAGTCGGCCAGGGTCATGGGAACCAGTTCGCCTTTAGCCCAGGCCAGTACGCGCACGAACTGTCCGGCGCGGGCCGATTTTGCGATGAGTGGTGCATAGACCACCAGTTCAACGATACCTTCAGCTAACTCGATTTTTTCCAGGATTCTCTGTGGTGCCTGACCTTGTTGGGTATAAGCTTCAGCCGTAGCTACCAGAGACTTGATCTCGCTTGCAGAGAATGGAATGTCACCGGCTATCTCTTTCGCTGCATTCATTCCGTCACCGGCTGCCTTGATGGCAGTGGAGCCGCCGCGGTTGGCATCGCCACCGGTATAGACATTATCCATTGAGGTTTCCTGAGAATCAGTGCGAACCTCGATGGTTCCCCATTTGCTGGTTTTAAGTTCGGGCTCTGCATCTTTGACGATAGGGTTTGATGCATTACCGAGTGCCATGATGACAAGATCAACCGGCATCTCCTCGGTCTCTCCGGTAACGACCGGGCGGCGGCGTCCAGATGCGTCCGGCTCGCCCAGTTCCATTACATCGAGAATGGTATGGGTCACAAAATGGGTTTTGTCATTACCAATGAACTCACGTGGTGCTCTTAACACTTTCAGACTGATGTCTTCTTCAGTGGCATGGTGGAGTTCTTCAACACGGACAGGCATCTCGTCCTGGGTACGGCGGTAAACGATGGTAACGTTGCCGCCAAGCCGACGTGCGGTACGGGCAGCATCCATTGCGGTATTGCCGCCACCGATGACGATCACCTGTTTGCCTCTGACTTTCGGTAGCGGTGTTTCATAGTCTTCCAGGTGAGCTTTCATCAGGTTGACGCGGGTAAGAAATTCATTGGCAGAGAGGATGCCGTTTTGATGTTCGCCAGGTACATTCATGAAACGTGGCAGACCGGCACCGGTACCAATAAATATCTTCCAGAAGCCAGCACGTTTCAGTGCTTCAAGCGTGGTGGTTTTACCAACGATAAAGTTGGTGACAAACTTGCCACCCAGGTTAGTTATTTTCTTTTCTACATCGTCGATTAGCTCGTTAGGCAGACGGAATTCGGGAATACCGTAGCGTAATACCCCGCCAAGTTCATGGAAAGCCTCGAAAACGGTAACGGGGTAACCTTCTTTTGCCAGCAGGTAGGCGTTGATCATACCAGCGGGGCCGGAACCAACGATAGCGATGGGTGGCTTTTCTGCTTTTGCCCATGGATTTTCGAAATTCTCTATCCTGAAATTGGCATCTGAATTGAGCATTTTTTCGCTCTGCGGCAAATACCACTCAACTTGTCCTATTTCGATGGGTCGTTCTGTTAATGTACAGACTCCCTGACACTGAATCTCCTGAGGGCAGACCCGACCCGTGACATTGGGCAGGGGATTGGATTCTTTAATCAGATCAAACGCCTGTTTGAATTTTCCTTCGCCGATCAGGTGGAGCATCTCCGGTATATGAATCTTGACCGGGCAGCCGCCATCCGCTTCGCCACCATCGTCTCTTGCAACTCCAATTTCACAGGGTTTATCATCACATTGTTTGTCTCGCAGAACCTCCAGCCAGACCAGCATTTCAACTTCACGGAAACTGTAACCCAGCCCCATATAACCGATATAACCCTGGTTCACCAGGTCGAAGTCTTCGTTGCGCTCAGCGGGTGGACGTATATAGGGGGGAATATTGTTGGCCCCCGGCCAGCCTTCGGAGAGTCCTTTGAACATGGGGTAGTGCTCGGAGAGATGTCTGTCGATAGCACGCACGAATTTACGTTTTTGCTTAAGCGGCAGGTTCCAGATAAAACGCAGCAGCAGGCTGCTCATGTCATCATTTCTAAGCAGAAGATTCCAAAAAGTTTGGGTAAACTTTTTACTCAGCTCATCCTGCTGAAACTGCCAGGTAATGGCACTGGTTCCTTCGCTAATGAACACTTCCTGAAAAAACGTTGGATCATTTACCAGGCGTTTCTGCAACAGTCCTACCTGTTTCTGGAATAGGTCAACTGCGGTACTGTTTTTCAGGTCGGCGATCTGTTCCCTGTTGTTTTCTATAAATTGCCGGTTGTTCTCAATCTCAAGATTGGCCTGAAGGTAGCGATCTACATCACCATAGTTATGGGAATATTCTTCATTACCACTAATATTTGCTGGCTGCTGCTGATCGTCGATATGTTGTGACATAGTGTGCCTCTGTGTATAAAGGTTTCAGCGTCGATAAGTTATTTCGTTACTAACTTACTGTAAAAAATGCTAACTTTTAGTGTGTCGCAGGCGCCTGTTTTCGGCTGCGACACCTTCTCCTGATACCTGTAGTGTCTTTATTTATTATTACTAATTTTTTATGATTAGCAAGACTTTTTATATTAGCTACGCAGGTGGATGAAAGCGGATGATTTCTACATCACAGTCATCTGCTACCCTTGAAGCACGCTGTACCAGTTCCGGGGTGATCTCAATCCTGTCAAAGATTCCCGGTATCACCCGACTCACTTCTTTGGCTGAACCACCGACCACAATCTTCGTCTTTTCGAACAGTTCGCTCAGATCCTGATAACAGGTTTTGCAGTTAGTACATTTAACCATGTCAGCCTCGGGGATCTCGACAAGATCTGCAGACTCAGTGCTTACTGGTTCTTTTAAGGTTGATTCTGCTTGAGCAACTTTGACAGGTATAGTCTTTCCAGCAGTTGTAGCGGGTGCACCAGACAGGCTGGCCAACTCAGCCATACCTCTGGCGATAGAATCAATGGAGGACTCCCGGGCGACACTGGACTGATGATATTTCTGCTGCCAGCTATCAAGTTCCTGACGATGACCTGCTTCCATACGTTCAATGTGTAGACCACCGAGATATTCCAGCATGCGCCAGTTTCTGCGGCGTTCTTCGGTCAGTTCGACGATACCTGAAGACATGGTGAGTTTGATCAATTTTCCGGCTGCGTTGGTGGACCAGATAAATGGCACCTTGCCGTAGCGTTTGCTCATACTTAGATCAATGTATTCAGCAATTGGCAGCGGATCATCATCCTGGCTAACGGGGTGGAAATGTTTTTTGAATCGACCTTCCTGTACTGCAAAGTCTGCTGCGGTGAAGGGTAATTCCAGCAAAGCAGCATTACCTTCATCATCGATGTAATCCAGGGTCTTCGTCATCCAGTCTTTGCCAATTTCCGGGTTACCTTCCAGGCAGAAGCGTTCGGCAAGTGTATCGCCACGACGCGGATCGTGAACAAAAACAGGACTCATACGGCTTTCAACAGCCAGCGTTGCGCGCCTGCTGCCAGCATCGTCGGCAATTCCGTGCTCGGGCTGACAGGTAGTATAAGTGTCGAACACTGCCGATGATTTGTTATAGGTAAGGAAGTCCATGACATTCTTCATGAAGTGACTCTGTAGTGCCGCGTTGGTCTGTATTACCAGTACATTAGGATGAAAAGCAGCGATCATCCCCAGTTCCTTACGGTCTTCACGTTTACCGCCATGGGCACCTCCAAAACGGGTCAGGTCTGAATCCTGCGCTGTGTAGCTGGCAGTTGAGGTTTGACCGCCGGTATTTGAATAAGCACCGGTGTTGAGCACCACAACTTTAATCGGCGTTTCTGAGACAAGAACACGCGACAATGCACCGAAACCGATGTCATAAGTCGCGCCATCTCCACCCATACTAATAACAGCAGGCAGCATGGAGAACTCATCTTCGGAAAAATAATGCCAGTTGAAACACCTGAAAAGACTATCGTGTACTTTTGGATCGTACAGGTCCTCCAAATCCAGTTTAGCGGTACGCAGTGCTGTGAAGTCATCCACAGCGGTTGCGCAGAAACCTTCAAAAATCCCCTTGGCCACTGCCGGGGTATCCTGGAACAGGCTGTTTACCCAGGGGTCTTTATAAGGGTTAGCAGGGAAGGTTGAAGCATAGACACTGCTGCAGCCGGTTGCGTTGGCGAAAGTTGCAAACGACGGGCCGTTTCCGGTCGGGCCACTCTCAAACAGGTAGAGACGTTTTTCAAGAGTAGTGATGGTTTTCTCTATACGTTGCACTCTACCTGGATCATTTTCATCAGCTGGTATATTTTCCAGTTTAGCGTTGAGTCTGCTAATCAGTTCTTCCAGTTCAATGATGTGTGTTTTGCGTTTTTTCTCGTGGATTGCCTTGTTGGTTGCGGTGAGCATGCGAATCGCAGTAACCTCACCACAGCCGCGACAGGCACCATGTCCACCGGTCATTGCATAGTAATTGTCGTGATCAAGAATCAGGCGTTTACTATCACCTCCCGGCTTGATAGCATTTTCAGTAAATCGAGCCGCAGTATTTGGTACCTTACTGAGAAACTCGAAGTTGCGGCTCATCTCGGCCTGCAGCTTGCTGCTCTGTTTTTCCTTGCTTAATGCGCCCGGTCCGCAGACGTCGACGCATTCCCCGCAACCGGTGCATTTCCAGGGATCTATGTTGACAGAATAGAGACCGCCTGAGCCGGGTGCATTTTTTTCCATCGCGTCGAAGAAAGGACGGGTTCTGGCCACTGGAAAGCACTCGAGAACCTCAACCATTTTCTCGAAATCCCGTTTCAGTGTGGCGTCGTCTGTTTCCAGGCTGGAAAGTGACTGTCTTACAATTTCACTGAATGGCGTATCATCTTTACCGATCTGGTTGCGGTAAGTATCGCGAACAACGTTGGTCAGAGGGAAGACCTGGCTCGACATCTGAGATTTGTGCTGTTCGGTCACATCCAGTTTGCCAATGGCTGTAAGCAGCAGGTCATGAATATTATGAACGGTATTGGGAATGGCTGCATCTGGACAGACTACTGCGCATTCCATGCAACCAGTACATAGATGGGCGGTATATTTCGGTACGTCAAGGCGGAACATGCCTTTGTCCTTCCAGGCCGCCGTTGCTACTGGCATAAACAGGCCAGTACCGGGCATTACCGGCGCTTCTCCGATGCTGCCGTCCTTAATACGATCAGACAGAATATCATCGTAATATTTCTTGTCGAATACACCGTTGGTTACGGTACTTCCGGCAGCTCTGGACATGGCCGCAGAGATCTCGACGCCCGGACCCTTTTGCACAGTGACAAGTTTTTCAGACTGCTTGAACTCATCGGTACTGTAGTTGATTTTGTAAGTTGCTTTCAACCCGTCTGTTACTACATTCATGTTGCTGTCGACAACGGCCTTACCCTTGGCACCAAACTTTTTGCTTACCTGTTGCTCGATTTTTTGCAGAATAGCTTCTTCAGATCTGCCGGCAGCAATCCTGTCCACATTGCCGCAAATGGCGCCGATGAAAGCGATGCCCATCATGCGTATTTCCAGCTCTGGCACCGGCGCATGTTTTTTGGCGACGCCAAAAGCATCGACCACGTATAGATTGATGTTTTTCTCACGAATAATTTTTCGTGCAAAGGCTGGCAGGTCTTTCCACACTTCGATTGGCGTGTGATGGGACTGAATAATTAAGGTGCCAGCTTCGACCAGACCGAGTAATGGATTGGCATGGCTGAACACCTTGTGGTCGGGGGAGATCACGATTTCGACATCCTCCAGTTCAGCATTGGTGATTTTAATGGGTTCCGGACTAAGGGTTATATAGAAGTTAGTTGGCGCACCGCTTTTTTCTGAACCATATTTAGGCGCAGATTTAGAATGCAGGCCTAATACACCAGCGAGGATATCGGTCAGTAATTTGCCGGACGCGATGGTGCCATAACCACCAACTGAATGGAAACGGATGCGGAATGCATCCTGCGGCAATAACGAAGGGTTTTCTTCTGTTTCCAGCGCCATGAATTCAGTTTCTGGATAGGCCTGTTTTAGACGCTTCTGTAGTTCAGCATTGCCTGGAGACGGATTCTTCTCAAAAAACTGTGTGCCCAGATAAAAGAAAGGCACATTGAGTGAACTTTCCATGTTTCTGTAGGTTGCTATCAGGTGGCGGGGCTGTAGATCATGTCCGCCAATGCCAAAGATACCGGTGCTGATTTTGGGCAGGCTATCGATAGGGGGGATACCCTGATGACGGATCAGGTCATTATTCTCCCGTGCTTTGAACAGGGATTGCGTTACCAGGTTAGTGAGCGCGTTAATTTCTGATCGTTCCATAACGGTAACGGCTTTTTTGCCATCAAGTGCGGCAACGAGTTCACCTTCCGGAAAGGGTTGCAGCAGTTTAATTGATACCACACCCACTTTTTTGCCTTTACCGCGCAGGTAGGTAGTAACGGCCTCGGCATCATCGGTTACCGAACCCAGGCCAACGATCAAATACTCTGCGTCGTCGGCCATAAAGGTTTGCACCGGGTTGTAAAGACGTCCGGTAAGTTCGCCGTATTCATCCATTGCCTGTCTGACGAATTTCGGGATTTCATTAGCAAAGTGGGTTTTATGATCGACCAGGCCTGCCTGAAAATCCGGCTGGTTCTGTACGCCACCGGTAAGACCCGGGTTATTCACATCGACCATGGCTGGAACCAGTTGTCTGGTGCCTTTCTCAAAGGCATTGAGCCACTGCCTGCGCCATTGGCCGTGTAGTTCCTGTGGAATCCATGACATGGTATCTGGCAGCAACTCACCAGCATTATCTGCTTCTACTTCATCAGCACGGATTTCGAGGAAACCTTTAAGGGCAGTCAGGCTGTCTGCCTGAATACCACCACCGTGCCTGCCAAGATACTGTTGCAGCTGATAAACACGTCCTTTAGCACCATACAACATTTCCTGGGCAACGGTGGGTGACTTTATCCGGCCTGAAGGATCACCAAGAAATTCTTTCAGTAGTTCAGGTTCAGGCAGCAGGGTCTCACATTGCATGTGACTGGTCGCAAAACCGTCCATTGCATTGGTTACCGGTATCATCGATAGCGAGCTGACACGGTAGGAAATAGCCGCTAAATCAGCCGCTTCCTGCGGATTGCTGCCAAACAGAATGGTGTAACCAGAAGGCAGCAGAGCATAAACATCATCATGCCCGGCCATGACATTTAATGAGTGTTTTGATACAGCGCGTGCGGCTACCTGCAATACGAAACCGCCGACCTTTTTGCCGACGGTGACATAATGCGACTCCAGTCCGTAGAGAATACCCTGGCTGGAAGAGGCATTAGAAATAAAGCGCCCGCCGGTTAAGGTTGCGCCCATAGCGCCGCTCTGCGCAGAGTGCTCACCCTCGGGTTCAAAGAAAAAAGGATGTTTGCCCCAGACATTGCAACCACCCCTGGCACGAAACGCCTCAAACATTTCAGAGATTTCAGTTGAAGGGGTTATCGGGTAACCGATGACACCACCACAGACATGCCCCATGACATGCGCAACCGCTCCGTTACCATGAATAACGGTTTCAATACCCGGGTATTTTCTGGTTTTTTTCGATTCGCTGTTTTCCGAATCTTTACGTGTTTCCACGGTATGCGATGGTGATTCGACCTGGGTATTCTCTACATTCTCGAGCTTATTCATAGTTTCGTTATTCATAGTTTCGTTTCCAACTTAAATCTCTTTGCCCTAATAACAGACTCTGACAACAGGCCTAAATTTTCTACAGCCTGCTGTGTGAGTCATGTGGTTTTTTTATCTCACCGCTTTTATTATCAACAGGGCTATCAATACTGATAGATATCACAGAAAGCTTGAACTTTCATGTCTGTTGGAGCGGCTTATTTTCACCGACACTTTATCTCTTTATCGGTTTCTTATCACTTTACATACTTAAGTTAAATTCTATATTTTGCTTATATATAACTGATTAAACAAGTTTTATTGACTTTCTCGGTATTTTCATATGCCTCATCCTTCAGGGTTCAGGCGAAAAAATGGTTGCAACCCATGTTTTCGCCGCTAGCCTGTCAATTACTATTCAAGCGTGTAACTCGTTTCAGTCAATTTGGCCTGTGCAGCAGCCAGCCTTGCGATTGGTACCCGTGGTGCCGAGCAGGAAACGTATGTCAATCCTATATGATGACAGAAACGTATCGACTCAGGATGGCCGCCCTGTTCACCGCAGATGCCAACCTTTAAATCAGGGTTGGTTTTACGGCCCCAGTCGACAGCGATTTCCATGAGACGACCAACACCTTTAACATCGAGTGTTTCAAATGGATTGTCCTGAAGAATATTATTTTCTGCATACAGCGGCAGAAACTTGTTCTCGGCATCTTCGCGTGAAAAGGAGAAAGTTGATTGTGTCAGGTCATTGGTGCCAAAGGAGAAGAACTGGGCGATTTCTGCCAGTCTGCCTGCACGCATACAGGCGCGTACCACTTCGATCATGGAGCCGAATTTAAACTTCAGTTTAATTCCATATTCGGCCTCGACATCTGCGTGCACCTCATCAACAATTTCTCTAACCCATAACAGCTCCTTGCGAGTACAGACCTGTGGCACCATGATTTCAGGACACACATCAAAACCTTCCTTGTTACACTCGGCAGCGGCTTCGAGTATAGCACGCACCTGCATCTCATAAATTTCAGGATAGGTGATGCCGAGACGCACACCACGATGACCGAGCATCGGATTAACCTCAAACAGTTCACGCACTTTTGTCAACATCTGCTGTTTTTTAGCGATAGCAGATTCCACCAGTTCTCGACCGCCGGGGGCAAAAGGTTTGGGCAGTTCTTTGACGTCAGCCTTGCGTTTTAGCAGCTGCATGGTGTTCATTAAATCATTGACACCACTAACCGTGTCTCGTAGAAATTTAAGATGTTCGATTTCCTGTTCAAGCTGTTTTTCGTTGGGTAGAAATTCGTGAATAGGGGGATCTAGCAAACGTATGGTCACCGACCGGGGTGACATAACTTTAAACAGGTCCTTGAAGTCGCCTCGTTGTATTGGACGTAAAACATCCAGTGCTTGCTGGCGGTCTGCTTTGTCTTTTGCCAGTATCATGTCGATGACCAGCGGCAGCCGGTCCTGTCCGTTAAACATTCTCTCTGTTCGGCACAGGCCAATTCCCATGGCACCATAATCCGATGCCTTAGTGGCTGCGTCAATGGTGTCGGCGTTGCTCATGATTTTCAGGTCGGCGATTTCGTCTGCCCAGCTCAGCAGTGTGCGTAATTCATCTGAAAACGTTGGTGGTACCGTGTCGATCTCACCAAGGTATACATTGCCGTTACCGCCATCGATGGTAATGACATCACCTTCATGCAATACGGTATTGCCTACCTTTGCGGTGTGTTTGTCTACATCGACCTCGATACCTTCGGCGCCTGCAACACAGGGTTTACCCATGCCGCGTGCGACCACTGCAGCATGCGAGGTTTTGCCGCCACGGCTGGTGAGCACGCCTTCAGCAGCAAAAAATCCGTGGATATCTTCGGGTTTGGTTTCTTCGCGGACCAGGATAACCTTATCCCCTGCATCGCGTGCCAGCTCTGCACTGTCTGCGTCAAACACGATGTAACCTGATGACGCACCAGGAGAGGCTGGTAAACCATGGGCGATCGGCATCTGTTTTGATTCAGGATCAAGGCGGGGATGCAGCAATTGTTCCAGTTCTTCGGGATTGATGCGCAACAATGCTTCGTTGCGTGTGATCAGACCTTCTTTGGTCATTTCCAGCGAGGTGCGCACACGCGCTGTGGCATTCATTTTTCCATCGCGTGTTTGCAGACAATAGAGCACGCCATTTTCGATGGTGTATTCGTAATCCTGCACTTCGTGATAATGGTTTTCCAGCCGGTCGCGTAGTGCCACCAGCTCTTTGTACATTTGCGGCATTTCATCTTCAAGCTCATGTACCGGCTTAGGTGTGCGAATACCGGCAACCACATCTTCGCCCTGGGCATTGATAAGAAATTCGCCAAACATCACGTTTTCACCGGTACCCGGATTACGGGTAAAGCCAACACCGGTGGCACAGTTATCACCCATGTTGCCAAACACCATGGTCTGAATATTTACTGCGGTACCATTGGCCATATCAGGGGTAATTTTAAATTCCCGGCGATAATCTATGGCACGTTTTCCCAACCACGATTTGAACACGGCTTTAATGGAAAGCAGTAGCTGTTGGTAAACATCTTCGGGGAAGGGCTTGCCGGTTTCACTTTGCACCACATCAAGAAATATTTCACTGATCTCACGAAAATGTTCAGCAGAAAGATCTGTGTCGGCAGTAGCACTTTCGCGTTTTTTGATGGCATCGAACGGTTTGTCGAATTTTTCATCGGCGATACCGAGCGCGACCTTGCCAAACAGCTGTATAAATCGACGGTAGGCGTCCCAGGCAAAACGTTCATTGCCAGTCTGTTTGATCAGGCCGGGAAGGGTGGCCGAGTTCAGTCCCAGGTTGAGAATGGTATCCATCATGCCGGGCATCGACATTGCCGAACCTGAACGCACCGATAACAGCAACATGTTGTCGGCATTACCAAAACCTTTGCCGGTGTCCTGTTCAAGAGCTTTGACCTGCTCATGTACCTGAGTCATCAATTCATCTGGCAGCTCAGCACTTTCAGTGGCGAGATAACTGAGGCAAGCTTCAGTGCTGATAACAAAACCAGGCGGCACGTTGATGCCGATCTGGGTCATCTCGCAAAGGTTGGCACCTTTTCCACCTAGCAGTTTTTTGTTTTTGCCGTCACCCTCTTTAAATGAATAGGTATAGGGTGTGGTTTTGGTATTAGCAGTAGCAGTAGCAGTAGCAGTAGCTGTCATTTAGTATTTCTCCCGGATTTTTAGATGTCTTAAGATTTTAATATTAATAATTATTAGTACCATCATTGTACGTATTATTTGTCATACTCAATCCTTCTCGATTGTATGATAATTCGTTACTGATGATTTATTGGCAAATGTTAACTATATTTAGTAAAGCGATGTTGATACAAGTCAATAGTCCAGTGCATGGTGCATGGCAAACTCGCACTGCAAACTAAGGCAGTGCTTGCCGGTAACTGTGGTTTATAGCAGTGAATAGAACACTTTAAATCAAATTTGTTAAAATCTTATTACAAAATCAGAAAAAAAACTAAATATGTCGAAATCATCTATGTCTAATTTAACGCAATCGACCACCTGGAAAGCACTAGAAGAACATTTTAAAGAGATAAGCCAGTCACACATGCGTGATATGTTTGCTGAAGATCCTCAGCGGTTTGACAAGTTTACGCTAAAATTGAATGACATACTGTTCGACTATTCAAAAAATATTATCAATAGTCAGACCCTGGAACTATTATATCGTCTTGCCGATGACTGTGATATCAGTTCATGGATCAACAGAATGTTCGACGGTGAGCCGATCAACCAGTCAGAAAACAGAGCGGTTTTGCATACGGCGTTAAGAAATAAAAGTAAACAGCCAGTACTGGTTAATGGTGAAGACGTTATGCCTGCCGTACGTGAAGAACAGCAACGTGTAAAAAAACTGGCTGAAGCGATACGCACACGGTCATGGCGGGGTTATTATAACCAGCCGATTACCGATGTGGTCAACATAGGAATAGGGGGCTCACATCTTGGCCCGCTAATGGTTACTGAAGCACTGAGGCCATACTCACTCCATGACTTGAATATTCATTATGTTTCCAACATTGATGAGAACCACATCAATGACACTCTGGAGAAGCTGAATCCTGCGACCACTTTTTTCATTATAGCCTCAAAAAGTTTCACTACACAGGACACCATGGTCAATGCTGAAACGGCCAGGCAATGGTATATAAATAAAGCAGGTGATGACAGCCAGATTGATAAGCATTTTGCTGCGGTTAGTTCGAATGTAAAAGCCGCCAAAGCATTTGGCATCGATGAAAAAAATGTTTTCCAGATGTGGGACTGGGTAGGTGGACGTTATTCACTGTGGTCTGCGATCAGTCTTCCTATTGTTATCGCAATCGGCCAGGAAAATTTTGAAAAGCTTTTACAGGGCGCTTATGAAGCTGATCAGCATTTTAAAAATGCACCGCTGGAAAAAAACATCCCGGTCACCATGGCGCTACTCGGCATCTGGTATAACAATTTTTTTGACGCGCAGGCAACTGCCATTTTGCCTTATGACCAGCATTTACATAAGTTTCCGTCTTACCTACAACAGGCAGATATGGAAAGTAACGGCAAAGGCGTAAATCGTCAGGGTGAGGTGGTTAATTACACCACCGGGCCGGTCCTGTTCGGTGAGATCGGCATAGCCGGTCAGCATGCTTTCTTTCAGCTGCTGCACCAGGGCACAAAGCTGGTGCCGGCAGATATCCTGGCACCGGTATCAAACTATCATTGTATCGCCAGGCATCATCGGGCGCTGATGTCTAATGTATTCGCGCAGGCAGAAGCATTGATGAAAGGCAGAACAGAGCAGGAAGCCTACGCCGAACTAAAAGACTCAGGTCTTGATGAGGATGCGATAAAAGCATTGTTGCCAAATAAGATTTTCCCAGGCAACCGGCCAACCAGTACTTTTCTGTTTAACAGCCTGGACCCGGCAACACTGGGCTCACTTATCGCGCTGTATGAGCATAAGATTTTTGTCCAGGGTATTGTCTGGAACATCAATTCATTTGACCAGTGGGGTGTTGAACTTGGCAAACAGCTGGCTTCAGGCGTTTTGCAGGAACTGGATGATAGTGATCCGACGGATGCTCACGATAGTTCTACCAATGGTTTGATCAATTATTATAAAAGGCAACGTTTAATAAATAAAAAACAGGATATCAGCTAACAGGCTGAAGCCGATTCACACTTTGGCTGGTCGTCAGACGCTAGTCGTCTAAATAGCAGTGTAACATCTCTGTGGCATTGTCGCATTTGTCCGGTGATTCAAATTACCGGCTTCACCGGGCTGAGTAAAGCTCATCAGGAGTAGCATCTGCTGTCTGCAGTATACTGAGATAAAAAGCACTCAATAAAGAGCATAGTAAAGCCAGTAGCGTTGCCCGGATCAATTTTTTCATTATTGTTGCTTCATTACTTTTGAACATGTTTTTTAATCATCTGTAATAGTGATGGATCGTTAAGAGAGTAAATATACAAGCAATGTTTATGCCATTACAATGTGCTTTATAAGGTATTGAATTTAAAAATATTTATTTTTTAAGGTTTTTGATATTTATCATTTGTATGACATTTGAGTCATGTTATTCTGACAAATCACGTATCGGCATGTCATTCCGTCATGCTAATATTTGCCAGTGTTTAGAGGGAATAGCATGGACAAAAGAGTTGAAAATAAATCAACAATTGACCTGGACTCGATGGTAAACAGCCATGATAAACCTTTTGTTGTCATCGATAAGAATTATCGAATTATGGCAGTGAATAAAGCCTATGAGCACTACTATGGTGCAACAAGTGAGATTGCGGTCGGAAAAATGTGTTACCAGGTTAGTCATGGAAAAGGTTCTCCATGCGGTGATGAAGGCGAGGAGTGTCCACATCAGCATATGTTTAATACGGGTGAAGCAAAAATATGTGCGCATATTCATTGTGATTCTGAACATCGCATGCATCAGGTAAAAGTTTCTGCTTTTCCGTTAAAGGGTTCTAATAATGAATTGTTTTTAGGGGTGTGTATTGAAGAAGTCTCACCGGATATAAAAAGCCAGTGTGAAACTAGTCAAATGGTTGGTGAATCGGCCGAATTTACAGCATGTATTGCTCAATTGAATATAGCTGCCAGTTCAGATGCACCGGTGCTGTTACAGGGCGAAACAGGTACTGGCAAGGAGCTTGCCGCTGAGTATATTCACACACACTCAGCGCGTAACATGAAACCTTTTCAAATCGTTGACAGCACCGTATTAACAGAAAGCCTGTTTGAAGCAGAGATGTTCGGGCATGCTCGTGGGGCGTATACCGGTAGTGTAGGTGACAAACAGGGACTGTTTGAGCTCGCAGACGGAGGTACTATTTTTCTCGATGAAATCGGTGATATGCCCGCATCACAGCAGGCGAAGCTGCTGCGAGTGCTGGAGTCGGGGCAGTACAGGCGTGTCGGCGGGAAACGCATGCGTAAGGCCAATGTGCGCATTATTTGCGCGACCAACCGGCATTTATGGGAGTCAGTGCTTGCCGGGACCTTCCGTGAGGACCTATATTATAGAGTCGCCTGCCTGAACATCCGTTTGCCAGGTTTACGGGAACGTATCAATGATATACCACTATTAGCGCGTAGTTTAATTGAAGGAATTAATCGTTCGATGCGTCGCAGCTATCATCTGATGCCTGATGTTTTTGAGTGTCTAAAAAATTATCAATATCCTGGTAATGTGCGCGAGTTGCGTAATATTTTATTTATTGCTGCAACACATAGCCGTAACCGTGAGATTGATGCGGCTTTAATTAAAAACGTGTTAAACAATTTACCACATTATAATGAAGTTGCAGCCAACGAAATTAACCAGATGAACCACGTTGCATCACCATTAACAGCAGATTTGAGTCATGGTCAGGAAGAACCAGTATCCTTAAAAAACATTGAGGAAAAACACATAAGAGATTTACTTGATCGTTATAATGGTAACCGTAGGCAGGTGGCTACCGCACTGGGGATCAGTGAGCGTACTATATATCGTAAGCTTAAACGTATGGGAATTCATTGAGTCTGATTGATGTGATCCAGTGAAAACAATATAAGTTACCGATAAGTTAAAAAGTTTCGTGGAATATTCGTCGCACCGCCATCCATGGCTCATTGAGACATACGACCACCAGGGACGGTGGAAGTGCGGAAAATGCAGGGAGCAATTTTCAGCCCGCCCATCCATGGGCATAAAAAAAGCCGAGTCAAATATGACTCGGCTTTTTTTGCGTTATGCTGTAGAGGTAATTACAGCAATGGCACCATCATCAGAGCAACAATGTTGATGATTTTAATTAATGGATTAATTGCAGGTCCTGCAGTATCTTTGTACGGGTCGCCTACAGTATCACCGGTAACCGCTGCTTTGTGCGCATCTGAACCTTTGCCACCGTGATTTCCATCTTCGATGTATTTCTTGGCGTTATCCCATGCACCACCACCGGTAGTCATTGAAATAGCGACGAATATACCCGTAACGATAGTACCAATTAACATGCCGCCTAATGCTTCTGCGCCCAGTGTTAAACCAACTACGATTGGAGCAGCAATCGGTAATAACGAAGGGATCATCATTTCTTTGATTGCCGCTTTTGTTAGCATGTCCACCGCTTTTGAATAATCAGGTTTTTGGGTTTTATCCATGATGCCTGGCATTTCTTTAAACTGACGACGTACTTCATTAACGATACCACCTGCTGCACGACCCACGGCTTCCATCGCCATTGCGCCAAACAGGTAGGGAATCGAACCGCCAATAAACAAACCGATGATGACCATATGGTTTGATAAATCGAATGAAGCAACTTTGCCAGCAGCTTCCAGTGTATTAGTGTAATCAGCAAATAATACCAGTGTCGCCAGACCGGCAGAACCGATGGCATAACCTTTAGTTACCGCTTTTGTAGTATTACCAACTGCGTCAAGTGCATCAGTTGTAACGCGAACGTCTTCAGGCAGTTCTGCCATTTCTGCAATGCCACCCGCATTATCAGTAATTGGACCATAGGCATCCAGGGCAACAATAATGCCGGTCATAGACAGCATGGCAGTTGCAGCGATGGCGATACCGTATAAACCAGCAAGTTCGTAAGCACCCCAGATAGAAGCACATATAACAATGACAGGTGCAGCAGTTGATTTCATTGAAATGCCAAGACCAGCAATAACGTTAGTGCCATCACCAGTGGTTGATGCTGCAGCGATACGTTTAACAGGCCCGTATTCAGTCGCTGTGTAGTATTCGGTAATAACAATCATTGCCATGGTTAGACCAAGGCCAATCAGTGAAGCATAGAATAAATTCATTGCGTCATAACCGGCAAGATCTGACATCATTCCAGTGGTGACGAAATAGAAGGCAATGGCTGAAAGAACAGCTGAAATGAATGTGCCTTTATAAAGTGCATTCATGATTTTTCCACCATCCGTTGTTTTTACAAAAAATGTACCGATGATAGAAGTGATAATTGAAATACCGCCCAGCATTAAAGGGTAGGTAACCGCAAGTTCACCTGCGTCTTTAAGTAACAGGCCACCTAATAACATAGTGGCAATCAGTGTTACCGCGTAGGTTTCAAACAGGTCAGCCGCCATACCTGCACAGTCGCCAACGTTGTCACCAACGTTATCAGCGATAACCGCAGGGTTACGTATGTCGTCTTCAGGAATGCCTGCTTCAACTTTACCGACGATATCTGCGCCAACATCTGCACCTTTGGTAAAAATACCGCCACCCAGTCGAGCGAAGATGGAAATTAAAGAACCACCGAATGCCAGGCCAACCATAGAATGCAGGGCATCTTCCATTTCAAAACCCATCATCATTAAAATACCGTAGTAGCCAGCAACACCTAACAGGGCAAGGCCAACAACCAGCATACCGGTAATAGCACCGCCTTTAAAAGCAATATCCAGTGCCGGTGCGATACCGTCACGTGCGGCTTCGGCAGTACGGGAGTTGGAACGCACAGAGACGTGCATGCCAATAAAACCAGCCAGGCCGGAGAAGATAGCGCCAATGGCAAAGCCGATGGCAGTGGTTGCATTCAGTGCAAACATGATAACGATAAAGACAATTACGCCAACCAGGCCGATAGCAGTATACTGGCGCTTCAGATAAGCAGATGCGCCTTCCTGAATGGCTGATTGTATGCGTACCATTTCTTCATTACCCATAGGTTTTGAAAGTACGTGGTAAATTGTAAAAATGCCATAACCAATACCGATAAGGGAAGCGGCCAGGGCAAGTAAAAGTTCAGTAGACATTCTTTAAGTCTCCAAATAAAAAAGTTAATAAATTTAAGCTTTATATTCAAAAGCCCTGATCATCAGGGCTTTTGTAAAAAATCAATAATTAGCTTTCCAGAGCATTGAAAATTGCATCACGAATATCTTCCACGCTACCAATGCCGGCAATGTGGTGATATTTTGGTGCATTTGCTTCGCCTGAATTCGACCAGTTGGTGTAGTATGCGATAAGCGGTTCAGTCTGGTCATGATATACATCAAGTCTTTTCTTAACGGTTTCTTCCTGATCATCATCTCGCTGTATCAGGTCTTCACCGGTTTCATCATCTTTACCTTCTATTTTAGGTGGATTGAAAACTACGTGGTAGGTGCGGCCAGACGCCAGGTGCACACGACGACCAGACATGCGTTTGACGATTTCTGCATCATCAACATCAATTTCTACAACACCGTCAATTTCAACGCCCTGAGATTTTAATGCATCAGCCTGGGGCAGAGTCCGTGGAAAGCCGTCAAACAAAAAACCGTTTTTGCAATCATCTTCTGCAATACGGTCTTTCACCAGACCAAGAATGATTTCATCAGTCACCAGACCGCCTGCATCCATTACTTTTTTTGCTTCAAGGCCCATTGGTGTACCTGCTTTAACTGCAGCACGTAGCATGTCACCAGTTGAGATTTGAGGGATGTTATATTTTTTTGTGATGTAGCCTGCCTGAGTGCCTTTACCAGCACCAGGGCCGCCTAATAAGATAAGTTTCATATGTCTTCTCTGTTTTACGAGTGCTTTGTACGACGCATCTTTTTCGAAATTGCTGCGTTAAAAATTTTCAAAAATTGTTCACTTACAGTTGTAAGCTCCGCTTTTTTAAAATTTTTGCCTTGCTCTTTCTAAAAATCTACATCGTACAAAGCACTCTCTAGTTTAGTAAATGTAAAAAAATGCCTGCTCATGTAAACATGAAGCAGGCATTGTTTTTAACTTTTAAAGGCACTTTCAAACTTTGTGCCGGGTTTAATTTCCCACTGTTTTTCCAGATCATATTCCCGAATTAGTGCATCAACTGTCTCCTGACCAAAGTCACGCATGACTTCACCTAATACCATTCTTGCGGCATTTCGGTTGTAGCCACTGCCAAGACCGGAGTGCATGGCTATCAGTTCATGTGCTTTATCTAGTGTCATGGCTAGTTTTACTTCTATACTTTATTTTATTTTATTTTATTTTAAAGTCAGGACACTTTTTAGCGACCATCACTTTTTTCAACTGGATGTATTTTGGTAAACCATTTTTATTGTATGCAGGATACTCCTCACCTCTGATTAAAGGCTCTAAATAGTCACGACATCTTTTAGTAATACCAAAACCATCTCTTGAAATAAAGCTTTTAGGCATCATTTTTTCTACGTTAGCAACTTTACTCAGTGGCGCCATTTCAATTTTCCATTTGTATGGTTGGTTGCTGATACGTTTTATGGCAGGCATAACAGAATTATGGCCTTTAATCGCATATTCAACAGCCGCTTTGCCGGTGGCATAAGCTTGCTCAACATCTGATTTAGAGGCAATGTGACGTGCTGCTCGTTGCAGGTAATCAGCAACAGCCCAATGATATTTATAGCCTAGTTTTTCCTGAATCATGCCAGCAACAACAGGTGCTGCGCCACCTAATTGACTGTGACCAAAGGCATCTTTTAAACCAGTTTCAGCAAGGAATTTACCGTCCGGCCAGGCAACACCTTCAGAAACAACAACCGAACAATAACCAAATTTTTTAACTTTTTCGTCAACGTTTTTCAGGAATGCTTTCTGGTCAAAGGTAACTTCCGGGAATAAAATTACGATAGGAATTTCATGCTCTTCAGTAGAGGCCATTGCGCCTGCAGCAGCAATCCAGCCAGCGTGGCGGCCCATTACTTCAAGTACAAATACTTTAGTTGATGTTTTGCACATGGACGCTACGTCGTAACTTGCTTCCAGTGTTGAAACGGCGATGTATTTGGCAACTGAACCAAAACCCGGGCAGTTATCAGTGATGGGTAAATCGTTATCAACGGTTTTTGGAACATGAACCGCAGTGATAGGGTAACCCATCTTTTTACCAATTTGAGAAATTTTTAAACAGGTATCAGCAGAGTCACCGCCACCGTTGTAGAAGAAATAACCAATGTTATGTGCTTTGAACACTTCAATTAAGCGTTCGTATTCAGCTTTGTTATCTTCCAGACTTTTTAGTTTGAAACGACATGAACCAAAAGCACCCGATGGTGTATTACGCAAACCGGCAATGGTTGCTTTTGTTTCTTTGCTGGTATCGATGAGCTCTTCGGTTAGAGCGCCGATGATGCCGCTACTGCCAGCATAAACTTTTCCGATTTTATCTTTATGGTTACGTGCGGTTTCAATTACACCACATGCAGATGCATTGATTACTGCGGTTACACCGCCAGATTGCGCATAAAATGCGTTCATTTTGCTCATAATAGTCCTCAGAGGTTGTATTGCTTTTTAATTGTTATTCACCACAGAGGGCACGGAGTACACACAGTTTTTATTGTTTTAGCGAAGCGAAAACTATTAATAAAATGTATTACCTCTGTGCTCTCTGTGTCCTCCGTGGTGAGTGTTTTTAATTGCTTTCTTTTTCTTCGCGTAAGTCTGTTTCTTTGTCGGTATGGACCTGTAATAAGGTCGTAACGCAATCAGCTATGTCATCAAATTCTGATTTTCCGG
>RCNG010000387.1_pt1 | contig 20448 bp, 17 predicted proteins | sample 2041371 | NCBI WGS metagenome assembly RCNG01 (sample SAMN09708227, study PRJNA481090) | Marine sediment metagenome, whole genome shotgun sequencing project. | biome: marine sediment; feature: ocean; material: sediment; isolation source: Sewage treatment plant 1 marine sediment (STP1) ... | reverse complement strand
TAAGTAATATTTAAAATGTGTTTTTGTAAAAATACCTAATAGATGAAAAATTGGCTTTTTATAATTTTAGAGTTTTTCAACAGTATCGGCCGCGTATTCGCGGTCGATATGTTGAGCTGATAGGGCATTGTCGACCCTGAGCAGACACTGAAGACATGACATGTGAGTGCCTGCTCAGACGTAGCAATCGTGCACATGGCTCTGTCGGCACTTACTAATATTGATAATGAGTCAAGGATTGTGTAATCATTAGTAGAAACAACAGTTTAAATGTAAATATTAGATATTACTGATATATGCTATTCGGACCGACAGGTCAGTGTAGTAACTGGTAGTGTATATTGACCCATGATGTAGTCCTTTTTAAGAGGGAAGATAGACGCAATGAAGTATTTGAATTTTGGATTCCCAGTGTGTCTGCTGTTCCTTCAGTGCCTGGCTCCAGAAGTTTCAGCAAGTTCTTGGACATGCCAGAAAGCCGAGCTTACCCGGCAAGTGGTTGTTTTCTACCCTGAAGCGCCTGCGCGTTTGCCATGCGAAGTGTTTTATGCCAAGCCAAAGGAGAATGTCTTGCCCCGTGCATTGTGGGAAGCAAAAAATACGCAGAATTATTGCGAGCGCAAGGCAACAGAGTTCATTGAAAAATTGAGATCATTGGGGTGGCGCTGTTTTAGCGACGACCCCGAATAAATAAACTAAACCATGGTAGACGCTTATGAAATATTTGCTTTGCTTGTCAATTTGGATGCTCCTTACGTCGCGCCTGTTACGCTAACGTTGAGTGTCCGCTTTTTTCTTTTTGCTTGGGTAGTACTACATTTCTATCGTTAGTGAATCTGATTAAATTTAGATGTTTTGCCATCATACTGACCGGGCGTTTTATGGCCCAGACTGTGTGAAAAGTATTTATGATATTTGAAAGTGGTAAATGAAAGCCGATATTGGGCAATAATTCCTTTCAAGTGGATTTCACTATCACTATATTGATACCAAACCTTTCATATTTAGGGCTGGCTCACCACCGGCCAAAATTTTTCCGACTTTTCACACAGTCTGGGCCGGCAGCAGTCAGTCGAATGATTTAGTCAGGATGTCATGATCTGGGAGTCTCTTGTCGATCCAATTCTGACGTTAAAAATTTAAAAGCATTTAGCCGCGACGGACGCAAAGAACGCGAAAAAACAATTATAAGTTTGTAACAGCGTAAGTTGGGCATTGCCCCACAGAATGTAGCCAATAGACATAAGTGATGGTGGGCAATGCCCAGCCTACAAAAATCACAAGCTTTTCTTTGCGCTCTTTGCGTCCTTTGCGGCATAAATATTTTCGTTTGTAAGTCCGCTCTTGGCTCAGGCTGTGAGAAAAGTATTAGTAATATTTGAAAGTGGTAAATGGAAGCCGATATTGGGCAATAATTTCCTTGTAGTGGATTTACTATCGCTATATTGATACTAAACCTTACATATTTAGGGCTGGCTCACCACCGGTCAAATTTTTCCGACTTTTCACACAGCCTTGGCCGATTTTTCCCTGTCAGTAATGGACTTGATGTTACAGATTATGTTTTTTAAGTCGATACAAAAAGGCATCTCGACTCAGGCCAAGTAGTTTAGCGGCTTTTGATTTGTTACCGTTTGAGTATGTAAGTGCTTGTTTTATCAGGTCAATTTCTAGTGACTCCATGTTGATTCCGTGTTCTGGTAGGGTGTATCCGGACTGAGTTAACGGTTTGCTCTGGCGGATATCCATAGGCAGATTGTCTTTATTTATAACTTCGCCGGGTAACAGCGCGGAGACATGCTCACAAACGTTTTTCAGTTCACGAATATTGCCCGGCCAGGCATAGTGTTTTAACTGGTTGAGTGCATCCTGACTGAATGTACAAATCTTTGCGTGGTTGTTTTTCGCTGCTAGTTGTAAAAAATGTTTTGCCAGTTCGGGAATATCACGTCGACGTTCCCGTAAATTAGGAAGGCGTAAAGTTACCACGCTAAGGCGATAAAATAGATCCTGACGGAATTTTCCTTCATCCATCATTTGCAGAAGATCGTGATTGGTGGCCGCTAAAATTCTGACATCTACCTTTTCAAGTTTGTGTGAGCCTACTCGTTGGCACTCGCCGTATTCAACAAAACGTAATAATTTAGCTTGCAGTGAGAGCGGCAGCTCACCTATTTCGTCGAGAAAAAGCGTACCGCCAGATGCTTTTTGCACATAACCGTCCTTGCTTTCATCGGCACCGGTAAAGGCACCTTTTTCGTGACCAAACAGTAGTGATTCAATCAGTTCAGCAGGCAGCGTTGCACAGTTAATAATGACAAAGGGCTGGTCGGCACGTTTACTGCTCTGTTGTAACGCTTGAGCCATAAGTTCTTTGCCGGTACCGGTTTCGCCCTGTATCAGGATGTGCACATCAGCCGCAGCCACAATTTGTGCAGTACGTATGACAGACTCCAGCGCGGGGGAGTGTCCAACAATCGTTGTGAAAGCGTTTTCGTTACTAAAATTAAACATGCTGCTTAAATAGCCTGGTCAAATACACTAATGGTTATGGTGCTCCATTGGAATAAACAGGCTGCCAATAGCCATAATAATAATAAGTAATCCAACAAGTTGCCTGGTTCGTGTTGAATGTGCAAAGCGAGTAATCCACGATGTCATAAATCCTGCGGTAATCAGTGTTGGTAGTGTTCCCAGACCAAATGCCAGCATAGTGAGAGCACCGTGAACTGCATCACCGGCAGTGAGTGCCCAGATAAGAACAAAATACACCAGGCCGCAGGGCAGCCAGCCCCAGATAAGGCCATAGGCTAATGCTTTTGGTATTGAAGCCACAGGTACAAGTTTTCTGCCAATGGGTTCAATGTGCTTCCACACCGGGATACCAATTTTTTCGACACTGGCAAGCTGTGGTAGCCAGCCAGTCAGATATAAGCCGATGGCGACCATCATAGCGACACCAATCATTCTTAATATGGCATGCCCCTGATCAAAACCAGTGGACTGTAATACACTGGTGCCTACTGCACCGGCAATTAATCCGGCAACACTGTAGCTGATCAGCCGTCCGATGTTGTATGACAGGATAAATGTGAACAGCTTTGCTTTATTATTTCGTATTTCAACAGGCAGGCTCAGGCTTAAAGCGCCGATAATGCCACCGCACATGCCAATGCAGTGCAAAGTACTGAAGAAGCCTAATAAAAAGGCCGAGGTTAGGGTGACTGGATCGTTCATAACAGAGAAGTTGGCAGCTTAAAGCTGGCAGTAGACAGTTTAAAGAAAAACGGTTAGCTTTATTTTGTGGCCCACATGTCGTATTCGTCGGTATCAGTGATTTTGACCTGAATTATATCACCTACCTGATAGTTATTATTATTGGTTATTTTGACATAAACTAAACCATCAATATCTGGTGCATCAGAACTACTGCGACCGATTAGTTGTTCATTACCCACTTTATCAATAATGATTTCTCGTATTTTACCGATGTTCTTTTTTAATTTGTTTGCGCTAATACCTGCCTGCTTTTCCATGAAACGTGCAACACGTTCCTGTTTAACTTCTTCTGGTACAGCGCCGGTCAGTTCATTAGCTTTGGCTCCATCGACATCAGAATAAGCAAAGCAGCCAACCCGGTCGAGTTGTGCTGCATCGAGAAAATTGAGCAGTTGTTCAAAATCTTCTTCTGTTTCGCCGGGAAAGCCAGCTATAAAGGTGCTGCGGATGGTTATGTCTGGACAGATCTCACGCCATTGATTGATGCGTTGCAAGGTGTTTTCGGAACAAGCCGGGCGCTTCATGGCTTTTAATATTTTAGCACTGGCATGCTGAAATGGAATGTCCAGATAAGGCAGGATTTTACCTTCTGCCATTAATGGAATGATTTCATTGACATGCGGATAGGGGTAGACGTAATGCAAGCGTACCCAAATACCGAACTGGCTTAATGCCTGGCATAGTTCAGTCATGCGAGTTTTTACTGGCATGCCATTGTAAAACTCGGTTTTGTATTTAACGTCAACACCGTAAGCACTGGTGTCCTGTGAAACCACCAGTAATTCTTTAACACCAGCGGCAGCTAATCGTTCTGCTTCTACTAAAACATCATTTACCGGACGGCTGACCAGGTCACCGCGTAAGGATGGAATAATGCAGAAGGTGCAGCGATGATTACAGCCCTCCGATATTTTCAAATAAGCATAATGTCTGGGGGTGAGTCGAACGCCCTGCGGCGGTACCAGATCAATGAATGGATCGTGTTTTGCAGGCAGGTATTGGTGAATGGCCGACATTACTTCATCAGTGGCATGCGGTCCGGTCACTGCAAGTACATTAGGGTGGGTTTGTTTAACGATGTCGCCTTTTGCGCCGAGACAGCCGGTGACAATGACTTTTCCGTTTTCATCAAGTGCTTCACCGATAGCCTCTAACGATTCTTCAATAGCGGCATCAATAAAACCACAGGTGTTTACCACCACCAGATCGGCGTCTTCATAACTGGGCACAATATCGTAACCTTCAGCACGAAGTTGTGTGAGAATATGCTCTGAGTCCACCGTGGCTTTGGGGCAGCCGAGACTGACGAAGCCAATGCGGTGTGGTGTTTGTTTTGTTGTACTTGAATTCATCTGATGACTGGATTTGCAAAAAAGATTATTTTACCTTAAATGGGGTGTGATTAAGTTATAAGTTGCAAGTAGTAAGTTGTAAGCGAAAAAAGTCATCAGTTATTCTTCAATGTCATTCTGGTCGAATATTCTCTTTACCTTTTTTGTCAACTTACTACTTATAACCTACAGCTTACAACTATATTTTTATGAATGAAGAACGTTTCAGTTCGCTCGCCCGTCTTTATGGCGAGGAGGGGCTTAAAAAAATACAGAAAGCCCATGTTTGTGTGGTCGGTATCGGTGGTGTCGGTTCCTGGGTGGTTGAGGCATTAGCACGGTCTGGTGTTCAGCAGCTAACCTTAATTGACGGTGATGATATCTCTCGAAGTAATATGAATCGTCAGTGTCATACGCTGGAATCAACCATAGGGAAAATGAAAACCAGGGTCATGAAGCGGCGTGTGCTGGACATTAATCCCGAGTGTCAGGTGCAGGCAGAAGAGCAGTATCTAAATGAGAATAACATTTTTGATTTATTGTTAGCTGATGCTTCATCGCCCTTTGATTGTGTTATCGATGCAATTGACCGTATCAAGTATAAGGCCTTGATGATCTATTTTTGTAAACGAAACAAACTTCCAGTGGTGACCACTGGTGGTGCCGGCGGTCTGCTTGACCCCTCACAGGTAGAAGTAAAGGATTTGTCACGCACGTGGAATGATCCATTGGCATCGTCCGTGCGTCTGGCATTACGACAGGTGCATAATTTTACTCGCAATCCTAAGCGTAGTTTTGGCGTGCCTTGTGTTTATTCTACCGAACAGCAACGTTATCCAGATAAGGACGGTAATGTGGGTTATCAGAAACCGGGTGTGGCCGGGTTGTCTCTGGACTGCAGTTTTGGTTACGGTTCGTCGGTGATGGTGACAGGTAGTTTTGGTTTTATAGCAGCAGCGAAAGCTATTGAACTTGTGATGAATAAATAGTGTGATACGGGGCAAACCTTAGGTTTGTCCCCGTGTTAATTTATTTGATTAGAAATCTCAATCGCAGCTACGCCTGTGCCTTGTGCCTGAAATAAATTGTCACAAACAGCAGTACCAGTAAGATAATCCAGATCATAATATAAAGTAAACGTGACTGATTTGCCTTGTGAGCATCAAGCCATGTTCTTGGTTTAATGCCGCGAAATAAAAATATCAGCTTGGCAGATAAGTTAATGCAGACAATATTAACGGCAAGTAATAGTGCGGCACCAAGTGCGAGGTTGTATTCACTAATGCTTAACATTAAACCAATGGTGACAGTTGGCGGCATTAAAGCAACTGCGACCATAACGCCAACAAGTACACTCGATGTGCCACTAACTAAAGAAAGGGAAGCGGCTGCGCCTGAGGCAAGTGCAATGGCTGTGCCGGAGTAAGCAACATCGGTACGCGACATTAGCTCCATACTGTCAAAGTCTCCTGGCCAGATCAGACCGATACCGATGGAAAAAAGTATGGCAATTGTTACACCAACAAAAATAGTCTTGAGTGACTCTATAACCAGTTTGGTTTCACCGAGTGATGCGCCTAATGAAAAAGCGATGTTAGGTCCTAATAATGGTGCAATAACCATGGCACCTACAATAACGGCCAGATTGTTTTCCAGTAATCCGATTGCAGCAACGATGGTGGATAATATAATTAATAAAATGAAGTTGTCGTCGAGCTGTGTATCTTTTTCTACCTGCGCCAGAATTTCTTCTCGTGTACTCATTAAAGCGGCTTTTTTTCTTGTTTTTTCCTTAGCTTTTTTTTCTGCCTGCTGTTGCGTATTAAGGGAGTCTGCCGTAAGTGGTTCGCCCTCAGGTTGAGCGGGTTTGGGTAGAGCGGTGTCGAGAGGAATAATTAATACGCGATAATTATCGGCATTATGCAAAACGGTTTGCAGTGCGCCTAAAACTTTTTGGCGCTTTTCGGGGCGAACTAGTAGGCGGGCGGCTATTCTGCCATCTTCATTTCTGGGGCCGAACCACATGTCATCGACTTGCTGCTGTTCAGCAATGCTTAATATGGTGTCGTGGTGCCCCGCATCCGCAATGACTTCAATAATTTTCATTGCGGATTATTGTATCTGTTTTTTTTTAAACCATTGATGTTAGAGGGTGCTATTAAGAATTAAAATAATAAGCATGACAGCAACAGCACCCGTAAGTATGAAAGGAAGTTTTAAGCATATGCCTGGTAATTCAGCACAATGTTTTTTCTCTTTACAATTTAAACACATTTTTTTCATTTAATTTACTCCGCAATAAGTGGTACGTACCCTAACGTTGGCACAGGCCTCTTTCGTCAGGGTCTTCTACTGCTTCCGTAATCGCACATACTAAAGTATTCAGTTCATCCGCACTGATACTTTGCATCACCTTGTTTAATAGGTCCGGTGATACACTGGCATAAACATAACGCCCATCTTTTAACTGTATCGTTATACCTGCTGCATGAATATCGTCAGTTGAATCTAGCTGTTGCTCAGTAAGATCTCTGTCTATATCCATTAATTCATCGTAGTAATTTTCCAGTTTTTCCAGGATAACTTCGTCTAAATCTTCCGGCAGTCTAACGATAAAACCGTCATCTGCACAGTCGACTTTAGGCTTAGTACCTGACGATATGGCAGATTTTTCAAATAAATGACAGGTTTTTTTATTAAAGAAAATATATTCAAGCATTTAAGGTGATTAATTGATCTGGATCAAGTTTTATCTAGTCTGCTTTATGGTGCAATTTATCTTCAATTAACATGACTATGAGTAAATATTGACGCTAAGAAAGCGAACTGTTTAAAGAATCTCTGTTTCATGCATCATTAATCACAGAGCCCTTAAGTTTTAAAGTTTTTCTTTACGCTTTTCGCATTCTTTTCGGCAAGTTACTTTAAATAAAAAAGGCGATGAATATTCATCGCCTATAAGATCCACCCCTGCCTCCCAGGCTTATTATTTTATCCATTTCCTACATGATCATTATGCTATGTAGCGGGTGCCTTGATTGTAAAATTTTGTATGTATCTACCTTTTTTTGTTGATTACGATATCCGGCTATCTATCCTGGTTACTTTCAAGCTTGAGAGCAGAACCCTGTCAGTGGAAATACCGACAGGGTTCTGTCTTTGCTAGTCACATCTCAGGTTATTCGCAGCCATCAAAATCCACTACTATTAACCCTGTGGCATCCGCTAGCGCCGCAATTTTTGTTCTGTTCGACGGTACCATTTCTTCCGCCATTGTGATCGCCTTCACTTTCGAAATCACCCGCATGACAGCCGGCACAGAATGGCGCGTATCTTAATTGATTAGGATAATTGCCACTAGTGAGGCCGGCGCCTATCGATCCTTTGTGACAGCCATTACAGCCAGGATCCCTTCTGTGGTCGCCCGGGTAGTTACCTTGAGCGCTGTGCCTGAAGTCGGTCGGCGCCCAGCGGTTGGTTGTATGGCATACGTCGCACTGTTCATTCGTACTTAAATGACCATTTGGCTTGAAGGTCGCGCCGCCGGTCGTACTGTGACAATTAGAGCAGTTGCCAGCACTATTAGAATCGTGCGTCCAGGTGCCACCTTTGAAGGTTGCGGTGGTATGGCAGGAGCTGCAATCCAAAGCAGTCGCAATGTGGTTGTTATCCTTACCTGTCGCGGTAACCCCATGGCAGGACGAGCAATTATCAACGATGCCGGTATGATCGAACACCGCGCCAGTGAAGCTAAGCGGGAGTTTTGTGGTATGACAAACACCGCAATCCTGGTTTGTTTGTAAATGGTTGATTGATTTACCTACAGCAAACGCATTATTATGACAGGATCTGCAGTTATCCACGATACCAGCATGATTAAAGGTCCCCGGTACAAACCCCGTGGTTTGGTGGCACACGCTGCAATCCTGAGTTGTTGGCACATGGTCTGGCGGTGGTATTTTTCCTCTGGCGCTTGCACCATCGTGGCATGAGGCACAGTTATCAACAATACCCGTGTGATCGAACCTGGCACCTGCAAAAGCTGTGGTGTTATGGCACACCGAGCAATCCTCAGTGGTACTTTGATGAATTAGCGTATTAGTCTCCCCGGTCGCCGTAACACCATCGTGGCAGGATGCACAGTTATTTACGATACCGGTATGATCGAACACCGCTGTTGTAAAGGTGCCGGGTACGTGACAGATACTGCAATCCTGTGTGGTCGGAATGTGGCCGATATTCTTCCTGGGTCCTACTGGCGTAGCCGTAGGACTATCACCGTGACATGATGCGCAGTTATTCATAATGCCGGTATGATCAAAGGTACCATCGGTGAAACCGTTGCCAATTGCATGGCACGATCCACAATCGACGGTCGTGGCAGGGTGAGTTGGTGTTTTTCCCAGGGCCCCGGCCGCAACATGATTACCGCTGCCATCATGGCACGAAGTACAATTACCGGTGATACCCGAGTGATTGAAAATTGATGGGTTGAAGGCATTGTTAGTGTGGCAAACGTCACAATCCTGACCCGTTGGCAAATGGTTGCCTGGTTTTCCGTAGAGATTAGTAGAGGTCGTGCTGAATTGGCCACTGTGACAACCTTCACAACCACTGGTAATGTTTGTATGCACATTAGCAAAAAATGTGGACGAGATAAAACCGCCAATACTCGTGTCAACGTGGCACTGACTGCATTCAGTCTGTGCCGGGATGTGATTAACCTTCTTGGGTAGTGCAATACCTGTGTTATGGCAAGACGCGCAACTGTTGTCAACTACTTGCGGATCATGGTCAAAAGTGCCAGTGAATGTATTAAATGTGCTGGTAATATGGCAAGAAGAACAATCCAGGTTAGCTTGTATCAATTCGGTCTGTACATGACCAATAGATTTGCCAATACTGATTGAGCCATCATGGCAGGACGCACAATTGTCAGTGATGCCTGAGTGATTAAACGTCGCACCAACAAAGGTTGTGGTGTTGTGACAATCGGCACAATCCTGGTTGTCGGGAGTGGTGGGTATGTGATTTAGCAGTTTACCCACACCAATCACATTGTTGTGGCAGGAATCGCAACTACCCACAAAAGAAGGGCCGATATGATTAAAGACGCCAGTGCTAAAAGTCCCCGGGGTATGGCAGGCACTGCAATCCTCGGTGGTCGGCATGTGGGCATAAAAAGCGGTGCTAAGTGGCATGCCGCCTGCCGTACCTGTCCCATCCGCAACATGACAGGAAAGGCCGCAATCACTCTCGATACCGGTGTGATCAAAGACTTCAGTAAAGTTCTCGGTGTTATGGCATAAACCACAGTCTTCGGTAGTGATGCCTTGATGTGTTGTCGTATCCGGCGCTGCTATGGCGTTAATGCTAGTGCTGGCATTGTGGCATGAATCACACCGTTGTAACGTTGCGTCGAGCAAGCTGTGGTTGAAAATGCCACCGGGCATTTTGAAAGTTAGAGCGCTATGGCAGGCAGCACAATCGACATTTGTTAGCGGATGGCCGGCTGATTGACCCTTCGCCGCACCCGTTCCATTAGCAACATGACAGGAGTCACACGTTATACCCGGGCCCACAACGTCAGGGCCGGTATGGTCTGGGTAAGCATCCAGAAAACTGATAGTAGTATGACAGTAACCACACTCAGAGTTGGTGGCCGGGTGGGTGCCGGGTGGGGTGTCAGTGGTGGTTGGTGTCTTACCAGTTGCTACCTTGCCGTTGTGGCAGCCGGCGCACGCTCTGGTAATATTCGAATGATCAAAGCTACCGTCCAGCGCTAGTTCCAGAAAACTGGTGGTATTATGGCAGTCATCGCACTCTGCGTCCGTTGGTGTATGAAATTCTGACATACCGATGGCTACGACATTATTATGACACTCGCTGCAATTTCCAAAAACCTCCTGATGGTCGATAAAGGGGATAATGGCAAAATCCTGGGGGGTATGGCAGGCCTGGCATGTATTACTGGTAGCAACGTGATCCGGTACTTTACGCGGAAGAAAATTGCCTCTCCCATTAAGGTTTACGCCATTGTGACAATTCCCGCAATTTGATGACATTCCTTGATGACCACGAAAACGGCCGAGTAAACTTTCGCCTGGATTGGTGGCAACGACCATTGCAATGGCGCGCTGGCTGGTAACGTCTTCTGCGCTGACCAGTAGTTCCACCATATAGACACCGGGAACATCGGCGATGAAACTTGGCTCCGCTGTTGTGGCACCTTGCAATACGGCAAGACTGGTATCCGGTTTATAGGAGAAGGACCAGCTATAACTCAAAGGTTCGGTTGATGTGGTAGACGAAAGGCTACCATCCAGCATTGCCACTTCATTAACTCTAACGCCAACCATGGGCCCTGGTACGGCCGTAAGCTCATTAAAACTTGTTGCGAAAGGCGATGTTGATATTACTGTTTCTGCTGGATCCGCGGATCCGCCTCCGCCTCCGCACCCCGTGAAAAAGATAACGAGCATACATGCAAATAAATAGGTAACGAGTGTTCTGTACGTATTTTGGTTCGGCATAGTTTTTTGAGTCGGCATAATAATCACTTTTGATGATAGTGAGTAGTGAACAGCAGGTATTCACAATCGGCTTAGATTTTCTTTTTTATATTTTCTTTTTCAGCCACGGTAAACATAACTGACATTTAAGTACGATAAGCAGGTTACGCTTAAAGTTATACGAATTATTTTGAATTTCATTTCCAGACACGAGAACCATGACTGACATTTGGGTACGATAAACACGTTGCGCTTAAAGTTATACGGAGTCTACACTAATTGCAGAAAAATCTGTCATTTTTCCGACAAAATAATTATGAAACTGATGAATGGTTTCTGTTTTATTAATACAAATAAACATAATTATATAATTCAACTAGTTGTAATGAAAACGTAAAGTAATACGCGTAATTTGGCTGCCATGTTTTAATCAAAATATTTTATAGCGAAGGTAACTTTTATGAAGCTGACGCTAATTCTTACTTATAGGTAACACGTATGAAAAACCATTAAGGTTCCCTGCATTATCTGAAATAGAATAGTGCAGACATTAATATGCTATTGCGTTGATATACTCCAGCTAAAACAGGCTGTCTTCATTATAAGCGTTTCAATTTTTCATGATTATTAAGGTGGATTTTTTATACCACCTCTTTATGAACGGTTAAAATAAACACAGATAGCTTCCCATTGTTCGATTTATATAAATTAGTGAGTTTTCGCACAACCTGAATCGTTTGTTTAGATGTGTTTACCTGAGGTTTGCTTTGTGGGGTAACTGATCATTGAATCTATTAGATTGTTCTGAAAATGCACGCAAATGAACGCAAATATTTAAAAAATAAACTTTTGGCCGTTTTTACTAACTCAAACTAAACATCTGAGCGTCGTCATAGATTATTTAAGCAGACATTCCGTTGAAGTGTAAAAACAGATCAAGTTCGAATACAATACAAAGCCCGCGCAGTTCTGGTGAAGGCTTTTTAAAACAGGAGTTATAACAATAAATCTATTTAGCGGCCTTTTTCTTTATTCTTTTCTTTGTATGCTTATTAAGAATTTAATTACTTAGTGGTCGCTAGACTATCAGATGTAGAGTTTAAGCTTTGCTACATTTAAAGACTCTCAAATTTTTCTCTAATATTTTTATGAATCTTAATTAAGTTGGTTTTATTCTCAGCAGGCAAAGTTTCTAGCGAGTTTATTTTTTTATCGTAATCGTCAGTTACTTTTAATAAATGTTCAACTGAATTATGCAGCACGGTTTTACTGATACCCAGATTTTTTCTAAAACGTGTGTATGCCTCTTTAAAATTAATAACCTCATTATTAATCTCGTCGCCATAATCACCAAACCCCATCCCTGTGGGAAATAATGCGTTATGAATTGAGTACGCCCGCATTGGTACTGGGTCATATACCGGACTAAAGGCCAGGCTTCCTTCACGTTCTATGATTGACAGGTTTTCCAGGTGTAAATCACCATTTCCGGTTAACATCGCTAATATTAATCGTTCGAGTAAATGTTTTTTAGCCTGTTTTCTGTCAGATACTAATTCAACTCTAGGGTTGTCAATTGCTGCGCCTATATGATCATAAGTTGTGCTGTAATGATTCGTTATTTTGTCATTACCTGATGCGAGCACTGAATAAATTGATTCCATAAAAACGGTGCTGCCATTTTCCGCACGATCAAAGCGTTCAATAGCTAAAGCGCTTAAGTTTTTTACTGTTACTGGCCAGAAACGAGGGACATCAAAACCTGCATCTTCATGAATAGTTAAGCCGAGCGTCTCAAGTTCTATGATTCCTGGATACTGTGCTGAATTTTCTAATTTAAGCAAAATATCAGTGCGTTCTGTATCACCAAAACGTGTCGGCAATCCAATGCGACCGTCCCAGCCGTTACGATTTATTGATAGTGGAAGTTTTGGAATGGCACCACCTACAGTAGGTGTTGGACCAAGAATATCAATAAGGACTTCAGTGTCTCCATCGAACCATGTCATAAACTCTTTTAAACTAAAACCAAACTCATCGTCCAGTTCAACAAGCCCTTTTTTTGAAGGCGTTGAGTACCATTGATTTGCCGCGCTATCGCTTTCAAAAACATCCAGATGTCCAATGGCACCATGGCCAGCATGCATCAGGACGTTCCAGTCTGTATCAAAGCCCGGTTCGGGTTTTATATTGATTTTTTCCAGGTATTTTAATAACAGGGCGCGTTGAAAATTGCGCTCTTCATGTGATGAAACCAGTGATTTTATGGGCGGATGAAAATCAAAGTGTTCATTGCGTTGGCGAACGATAGTGCTGGTGAATACGTCAGGCGGGTAGACCAGTCCTAATCCCCGTAAGCCTGTCTTGTCATAATCTGCTTCATAGGTAAAACGAGATTCTTTATCCGTGACCACTAAAGTACCCATTTTTACGGGCTGAGTGCCAAGACGGGTCCAGATGACAGCGTTATGATCTTTCATCGTTACGCTCTAAAAGAGCTGGCCCTTACTTACTAATTCAGGAAGGCTTGTTTTGTCATCAACCCAGATAAGTTTTTTTCCAACACTTTTACCCAGCTCCGCCAGGGTGCTGAACCTGGCATCATTAGCCTTTTTTAAGCGAGATAAGCCAACTTCATCGAGCGAGGAAATTTCCGCGAGGTCTTTTTGTGTCAATCCCTGTGCTTTAGCAGCATCTAGTGCTTCCTTTACTAATTCGTGTAATATTATATTCATAACTTATCTTTAGTGATAATTAAAGACTTATTTTATAATAAATTAACATGAAAGGCAATTTATTTAATTATCATATATGATAATTAATAATAGATGTATAGTGTAAATTATCATATATGATAATTTTATGGTTTATGCAATGGTTTTTTTACAGTAATTTGTCACTGCTGTCCCGTTAACTGCCAGAGTCGAGAATCTGGCACATTTTATCAACGACCATTACCTGCATGGACGAGGGTATTGAGGCACTATGGATGGCAGGTAATTGCTCCTCAACAATTGCGCTTGCATTGCTCTACTACTACTGTACAGCCTGACATGTGCGTTGTCCTAGAACGACCTCCACGGATGGTGAAAGTGCAGATATCGTAGGCGCAAATATGTTCGTCCATGTATGGGCATAAATCACCCTCTGAGTAGAGCCTGAGCTTGCTATGAGGAAAGCAGGGGAGAGTGTTTCTATCCTCCATGTATGAACTTTCTTCCATTTTAAATATTCATGTTAATCGTTCAGGTTAATTATATATATTAGTTACCATGGCGATAACCTCGCTTACAACCTCGGCTTATATCGTGTTTTAATAGTTTTACCGGTACGAAAACCATAACAGGGTCGATGCCGTCAATCTGTTGTTCTTCCTTAAAGTAACCATCTACTTCAATATAAACATCATCTTTCTCTTCTATGTCTAATGTTGAATGTAACGCCTCTAATTCGTCACTTATACCTGTATTCGCAAGGTAGTATTTCATCTGACTGTCACAATCAAAAAATTCAGCGATACCAGCGTAATACCGGTAGTCACCGGTGAACTTTGTTATGTCATAATCACTATGTTCACATGATACGATTAGTATCGGGATTAAGAGCTTAAGGATTGTTTTCATCATAAAAGATTATTTTCGTATATATCGTAAAAATTCAAAGAGCCTCTGTTTAGAGGCTCTTTGATATGTACTGGTTGCCCGAAACGTTTACCCAGAGACGTTTAATACTGCACTAGTGCTGAGTTTTTACCCAAGGCTGAGGGTTATCGACCATTAATTTGTTGCCCTTAACACCTTGTGTGGCATCTGCTGGCGCAGTACCTAAACTAGACCCCATGCTAGAACCTATCATCTGAGCTTCACTCAGAGGGATATTTGCTGCTGCCTGAATAGATTTTTCTTTCGCAACAATGTACTCGTTTATTTTTTTTACTTGCGTTAATGAAGGATCGAGTCTCAAGGCTTCATCGGCCATGGCTCTTGCCATGGAAAATTTTGATTGATGTAGATAGGCGATACTGATCGCGGCAAAAAGCTTAGGGTTTTCCGGGTTATGTGTGATGGCATCCTGATAAGCATCGATGGCTTGTGTGGTTTTGTTATTGGTCAGGTAAAGTCCTGCAAGATAGGTATAAGTGTATTTGTTGTCCGGGTTTTCAGCAATCTCTTTTTTGTATTGTTTTTCTAATTCAGCTTGTCTAGTTTGTTCTGTTGACCAGAAAGGTTGTTCTTCTTTTGCAGGCACTTTAACTGTTGAATGCATCACATTTGGTAAATCGGTTGTTACTTTTTTTGTATTATCTTTTATTGATTCTGTCGCAAAAACAGTTGTGCTATGCATTGAAGCCGTACAGGTAAGCAGTGAGATAGTTAAAGATAAAAATTTTTTTTTCATAATTTAATTCCTTAAATAGATGTGTCGATAAAACATGCACAGAATAAAAATCCCTCCCACATGGGAGGGATTTTGTTAACATCGAGTTCTGAAGTGTTGTTATTTGCTGTATTTTTTCTTGAACTCTTCTGTCGCAGCTTTACGGATGGCTTTTTGTTTATCAGTCATCTTGTTTAGATACCACATGTGGTCTGAAGAACTAAGCGTTGTATCTAACAATGCTTTTAATTTCTCAGCAGATGCTTTCTTCTTGCTGTCGCCAGATTCCATACCTTTATGGATGAGTTTTTCAATCTCAGGTACATACTTGGTATAGAAGTGTTTAGCTAGATCATAGGTGCCATGCCAGTGCGTATAATCAGGAGCCATCATTGATGCGCCCATACGAGCACGGCGACCTTCGTGATGCCATAGCTCAAACCAGATCCAGTCAATCTTGTTACTAAACTTGGCAGGTTTTAGTAATGGTTTTGCTGCATTGTATAAAGCAAGGCCAGGTTTCGCAAACTTTTTGGTGTACAGTTCAATCATGCCATCATATTGTGTATAGAAGTTATTAATATAATCTTCTGTATGACAGGCTGAACAGACATCTTTCATATTATCGCGTCTCTCTTCCCAGCCGACTTTAGCTGATGGTGACCCCATTTTTTTATCGGTTATTTCAGGTCGAACGGAGATCGGAGGACGATTATTCCATGATATACGAAGACCAACATTATGGTTTACATCCTGTTTGCGTGTAGCGCTCATGTGGCATGTCGCACAGGTAGGGCCAGTGAAGTAGTCTTCCCCGGGAATCCACTTAGGATTATCCAGATTCATTTTGTGTTTGTTAGCGGCAAACTGAATACCATGTTTGGACTCTTCATAAATCTCTTTTTGAGGGTGGTCGGGACCTAAGTGACATTTACCGCAGGTATCGGGTTCACGTGCTTGCGCAACAGAAAACATATGTCGTGCATGACACGCAGAACAGGCACCTTCGGAGCCATCAGGGTTGATGCGGCCGATGCCAGTGTTTGGCCATGTTGCAGGGTCAAGTGCACCGTCTTCGTTTACTTTTACCTGTGAACCATGACACTGCCAGCAACCATTAACGGCTGCAGCTGAATTGCCCTTAGGAAAACCTTCTGTAATTAAATCACTATTACCTTCTACAACTTCAGCGAGTAAGTTATCCAGTGAGCCTAGAATTCGTCCAGCTTTTGCGTGGTGGGATTCTTGTGCTTGCCTGGCTTCCTTCTCATGACAGTTTGCACAATCTTTTGGTGAAACGATGATAGAGATAAGTTTTTTAACTTTTTTATCATCGTGTAAATAGGCGTCTATATCACCCTTATCAGCAGCATGACATTCATAACAACCAACTTTTGCACGGTAGTGTTTACTTGCTCCCCATTGCTGCGTTATCCCTGGATTGTTTTTCTTATGACAAGCAACACATTGTTTTGTCTCTTCGGACATTTCTGATGGTGCTTCTTTAACGGCTGCCCAGGTGACGCTGCATGTAAACAGCAAGGCTGCTGTAAATAAACATTGCCATGTTCTGGACAATTTATTTGTGGTTAACCTCATCATGGTATTTCTCCTCGTTTTTTATTTTGTTACTTGGTGCAACTTAAAATCAGAAAGGTCTTTTTACTGAATCATTCTAGTACGATACTCCTGTGAAAAAATGGTTTATTAACATAGGTTAGGTTTTTTAAATTTTTGGTGATAATTTTTGATTTTTTTTATGATTTGGTAGCAAATAGCAGATGATACTTTTTCTTTTTTTTATATTCGAGATGAGTATATTTACTTAAAGTTAACATAAGTTAGTTTCAGATGGACTGATTCAAACTATAGTTCTAATAAATTTATGTTGCCAGATTATTAAGGCTGTTTTGATGATGCCGTTGTTGATTTTATGGCGGATAAACCACTAAAGATAAACCTATGCAGGAGATAAAATAATGAAACCATTTTTCCGAGGAGCTTTGCTAGCAACGACTGTGGCAATCTTAGTTTTATCAGTGCCTGCTATTAGTCAGGCTGGCGACGAAAAAAAACCTGCACCAAAACCACTGCTGACTGGTGCTAGCACAGAGATGATTGCGAATACTTGTGCGGGTTGTCATGGACCGCATGGTGCTAGCGCAGGTCCTTCCATTCCTACACTGGGTGGCATGTCATCGGTATATTTGGTTGAGATGATGGAAGGTTACAAGACCGATGCAATCCCATCAACGATTATGGGTCGTCTGGCAAAAGGTTACACCACAGAAGAATTTGAACAAATGGGTAAATACTTTGCTAAGCAGGAATACGTTGCTGTTAGCCAGAAGAGTGATTCAGAAAAAGGAGCAACTGGTGCTAAATTGCACGATAAGTACTGTGAGAAATGTCACAGTGAAAGTGGTACTGAAGCTGGCGATGATTCAGGTTTCCTTAAAGGTCAGTGGAAAGCCTACATATCTGCTCAGTTGATGGATTTCCAAAGTAAAGAACGTGAAGCCACCAAGAAGATGGCGAAAAAGATGAAGGCGCTTCATAAAGATCATGGTGCTGACGGTATCGACGCATTAATCGAATATTACAGCAGCAATAAGTAAAGTGACATCGAGGAGATTATTAAGATGAGTACAAATACAAGTCGTAGAAAATTTGTCCAAAACCTTTGTGCGTTTACTGCCTTAGGTATGGCTGGCGCTCCGTCTATCGTGTTGGGCGCAACCAAAAAAGTTGTTATTGTCGGTGGTGGTACTGCGGGTGCAACTGCTGCACGTTACTTGCGTATGGCTGATTCCGGTATTGAAGTAACCGTTATCGAAGCAAACAAGAATTACTTTACCTGTTACCTAAGTAATGAAGTGTTAAGTGGTGAGCGTACACTGGATTCTCTTAAGTTCGGTTATTCCGGTCTTAAAGGTGAAGGTATTAAAGTTGTTCATGATGTGGTTACAAGCATCGATGGCAATGCCAAGAAAGTGAAGACAGCAGGTGGTGCGAGCTTTGATTATGACCGTTGTATCGTTGCGCCTGGTATTGATTTCAAATGGGACACTATCGAAGGTTATGATGCGGCAACTGCGAAAAAAATTCCTCACGCATGGAAGTCTGGTACACAGACAACAACATTACGTAATCAACTTATTGGCATGAAAGATGGTGGTACAGTGATTGTTTCTGCACCACCAAATCCTTTCCGCTGTCCTCCTGGACCACCAGAGCGTGTTAGTCAGATTGCACATTATTTGAAAAATGAAAAGCCAAAATCTAAGATTGTTCTGCTAGATCCTAAGGGTAAATTCTCAAAATACAAACTCTTCGTACAGGGTTGGGAAAAGTTCTACGGTTTCGGTACCGATAACTCCATGATTGAGTACGCCAATAACGACGGTGTTGTGAAAGTCAATGCTGGCGCAATGACAGTCACTACTGCATCCGGTAATACACTGAAAGGTGATGTAATCAATGTTGTCCCTGCGCAGATTGCTGGCAAAGTTGCTTCAGCTGCTGGTTTAACTGATGCAAAAGGCTGGTGTCCAATTAATCTTGGTACATTTGAATCAACGATTCATAAGAATATCCATGTTATTGGTGATGCAGGTATTGCAACAGGTATGCCTAAGTCAGGTTATGCGGCTAACTCACAAGCGAAAGTCTGTGCCTCGGCGGTTGCAGCGATGCTTAATGGCCAAGAGCCAGGTACGCCTTCTTATGTGAATACCTGTTATTCAGTTATTGCTAAAGACTGGGGTATTTCAGTTGCTGCTGTTTACCGCCTGGCGGAAGACGGTTCTAAGATAACAAAAGTAGGTGGTGGTTTAACAGCGATGGATGCAACGGCTGAACAGCATAGACGCGAAGTTGAAAATGCATACAGTTGGTTTAACAACATTACATTAGATGTATTTGCTGGCGGTTAGTCTCCACGTAGTTAATTTTAGATCCCCTAAAAGGTTTCATATTGAACCCTTATGTTAATGTCCAGGTTATAAGTATTTAATCCTTCTGGTTTAATATCAGAAGGTTTTTTTACACAGAATAAATTGTTATGCGTAATGAGTGTTGCTTTCATTGTGGTTTGCCGGTCGCGAGCACGCGTCCACCGACTCTGTGAGACCTTACAGGCATTTTGCTGCCATGGTTGTAAAGCTGTCACCGACTTTATTATTAAGTCAGGTAACGTGGAATATTATCAGCACCGGGAAGAACACGCGCGAACCTTCAATCAAGCTGAATTGCCAAAGCTGCTGGATAAATTGAAGCTGTATGATAATGATGAAATACAGCGGGAAATTGTTAGCAATGGAAAAGATGACAACTTGAAGGAAGCCTGGTTAGTTCTCGACGAGAATCGCTGTACAGTCTGTATTTGGTTAAACCTTAATAAATCAGTTAAAAGAGAGTATAAAGCTATAACTACCTGACTCCAGAGAGAAATCTAATGGTTCTACCTCCCGCAATCACTCATCCACAGGGTGAAGTCGCAAATTCTCCTAAAAAAGCACTTTCACAAGCGATAGAAGACGAACCTTTGATGGGAAAGTATTTGTAGAATTGGACCCAGATGCTGCCGCTGCCCCTCCTGGTCAATTGCCTTTTTTTATCGAGTTTTTAAAAATGGGTCATTTATTCACGCCCTGGGTGAGTGATCGTCCTTTGATTTACAAACGTAACAATGTGCCCGAAAAAATTGACATACTGGATATTTTTTTATTATCAGTATTGTCGGGACACAAGCGTTATTAACATATAACAATCCTGCTTAACGATACAGTTAATTGTGGGTTATTGGGCATGAGTAAAAAAGTCAGCGATGATTCCGCTCGGCGTGAATTAAAAAAGATTGAAGAAAGTGACGGCATACAATGGTTACAAAAACACCTGCAAATCAGTTATGAACCATTGCTAAAAAAGCCATGGATATTAGATACTGA
>RCNG010000359.1_pt1 | contig 20487 bp, 20 predicted proteins | sample 2041371 | NCBI WGS metagenome assembly RCNG01 (sample SAMN09708227, study PRJNA481090) | Marine sediment metagenome, whole genome shotgun sequencing project. | biome: marine sediment; feature: ocean; material: sediment; isolation source: Sewage treatment plant 1 marine sediment (STP1) ... | reverse complement strand
ACTTCCAAAAGTGGCCGTTCACCTCCCCCTAAAACAGGGGGACTGAACGATTACCCGTCAAACTCAAAACGCTACAAACCAGGTCAGCAGAACGAGTAGACCCAGAATCATGGCAATGGCGTAATGAAACAGGTAACCGGTCTGCAGGTGTCGGGTGATAGAGGCCAACCGAGCCACGCCCTTGGCCGAGCCGTTCACCATCACTCCGTCGATCAGCGCACGGTCACCACCGAACCAGAGGACTTTGCCGAGACCACGGCTGCCGCCACCGAACACTGCCAAGTAGACCTCGTCTACCCAATATTTCTTGTCCAAGATCTGGTACACCCAGCTGAAACGCCTCTTGATCCAGTCGGCGATCCCTGGACGTATCATGTAAATGAACCAGGCGATTACAAAGCCGCCGAGGGCCAGCCAGAAGGGCAGCCCGTGGACGCCGTGCTGCACGAATTCCCAGGAACCGTGGTAACCGATCTGGGACAGCACGTCATGCTTCTCAAGCACGAAAATGGCGCTGCCGAAAAAGCCTTCGCCTTCAGGGCCTTTTTCGAACAGCATGGGTCCGACGGTGAACCAACCAATAACTACCGAAGGGATGGCCAGCATGATCAACGGGATAGTCACCACCTTCGGCGACTCGTGGAGGTGCTTCTTTGCGTGGGCATCCCGCGGCCCTTTGCCGTGAAACACCAGGAAGAACATGCGAAAACTATAGAGAGCAGTAACAAAAACGCCGATCAATACCATGTAATAGGCATAGCCAGCACCCCATACCTGGGAGTGGTGTACCGCCTCGATGATGGCGTCTTTGGAGAAAAAGCCGGAGAAGCCAGGGGTACCGATCAGCGCCAGCGAACCAAGCAGTGCCGTGATCCAGGTGATGGGCATGTACTTGCGGATACCGCCCATGTTGCGAATGTCTTGATCATGGTGCATTCCCATGATGACCGAGCCGGCTGCCAGGAACAACAGTGCCTTGAAGAAGGCGTGGGTCATCAGGTGGAAGATGCCCGCGGCGTAGGCCGAGGCCCCGAGGGCCACCGCCATGTAGCCGAGTTGGGACAGAGTCGAGTATGCCACCACCCGCTTGATGTCGTTCTGCACCACGCCGATCAGGCCGGTGAAAATGGCGGTGGTGGCGCCGATCACCAATACCACCGAGAGCGCGGTCTCCGACCACTCATAGAGTGGCGACATGCGGGCCACCATGAAGATGCCGGCCGTGACCATGGTGGCGGCGTGGATCAGGGCGGAGATGGGGGTCGGGCCCTCCATGGAGTCCGGCAGCCAGACGTGCAATGGGACCTGGGCCGATTTGCCCATGGCGCCGACGAACAGCAGGATGCAGATGACGCTCATCAGGGACCAGCTGCTGTCGCCTAAGCCGGCTATCTGAGTTCCGGCCAACTCCGGTGCCCTGGCGAACACCTCGCCGTAGTGGAGGCTGCCGAAATACATGGCCACGGCGGCGATGCCGAGAATAAAGCCGAAATCACCCACCCGATTGACGATGAAGGCCTTCATGTTGGCGAAGATGGCCGTCTCGCGTACCGACCAGAAGCCGATCAGCAGATAGGAAACCAGGCCCACCGCCTCCCAGCCGAAGAACAGCTGCAGAAAGTTGTTGGCCATTACCAACATCAGCATGGAGAAGGTGAACAGCGAGATGTAGCTGAAAAAGCGCTGGTAGCTGTTGCGCCCCGCCAGGCTCTCTTTGGGCCAGTTGTGCTCGTCGTCGGCCATGTAACCGATGGTGTAGATATGTACACAGAAGGAGACGAAAGTCACCACACTGATCATCACCGCCGTCAAGCGGTCCACCAGAAAGCCCACTTCAAAGCGCATGCCTTCTGCCACCATCCAGTTATAGACGGTGATGTCCATGACCTGATCGGCACCCGAGATCTGGCGCCACAGCACGTAAAGCGATAGCAGCGTGGATATGCCGACACCGGTACTGGCCACCCAATGGGCCCCGACGCGGCCGATGCTCCCGCCCCAAAAGCCCGCAATGATGGAGCCGACCAGCGGCGCCAGAACGATGGTCAGGAGAATCTGTTCCATAGCTCGTCTTCAAATGTAGGGCGGATCCGCGAAGCGTAATCCACCAAATCCGCGCCGACAGGCGCACCTTCTGCGTTTATCGCCAAGACCTAACCGATCCAAACCGAAAAAGTGTACATGTACCTCCTTGTAGCATCTCCCGGGCCTGCTCCCTGCCCGGCGTTCGCTCAGTTGTGTTGTGACGTTAAGTCACAACGGTCACAAGCTGAAAACATTTACGGATACGTCCTTGTAGCATCTCCCGGCCCGGCTCCCTGCCGGGCGTTCGCTCGGCTGCGTTGTGACGTTAAGTCACAACGGTCCTCGCTCACCCCTTAAGTGAATCCAGTTCTTCTACGTCGATGGTACGCCGGTTACGGAACACCACCACCAGGATCGCCAGACCAATGGCCGCTTCGGCCGCCGCCACCGTCAGAATGAAAAACACGAAAATCTGCCCGGCGGTATCGCCCAGAAAGTGGGAAAAGGCCACAAAATTGGTGTTGACCGCCAGCAAGATCAGCTCGATGCACATCAGCAGCAGGATGATGTTCTTGCGGTTGATAAAGATCCCCACCACACCGAGGGCGAACAGGATGGCCCCCAGGACCAGATAATCGCTCAGGCTGATCATTCCACTTCCATCCTCTTTTCCGCCGGCATGCTCACCACCTGGATCCGGTCCGGCCCCTTCTTTATCCGCACCTGTTTGGACGGATTCTGGTACTTGGTGTCAGGGCGCCGGCGCAGAGTCAGCCTGATGGCCGCAATAATAGCCACCAACAAAATCACCGCCGCGATCTCGAACGGATACATGTAGACGGTGTAAAGCACCTCACCCAGGGATTCTGTATTACTGAAATCCGCCGGCATCGGCGCCGGCTTCGGGAACTTATCGGCGCTGAACCAACCCCTGCCCACCACCATGAACATCTCTGCCAACATGACCACCGCCACCACCAGTCCGAGGGGGAGATACTTGATGAATCGGGCGTGCAATATGGCCACATCGATATCCAGCATCATGACCACGAACAGGAACAGCACCATCACCGCACCCACGTAGACCAGCACCAGGACGATGGCGAGGAATTCCGCTTCCAGCAACATCCACAAGGCCGCTGCGCTGAAAAATGTCAGCACCAGAAACAATACAGAATGCACCGGGTTGCGCCGGGTGATCACCATAGTGGCGGCACCTATGGCGACTGCCGCGAACAGGTAGAAAAGAAATTTTTCGAACGTCATCTGTATGTTCCAAATTTTGAATTTTAAATTTTTAATTATCGGTGTTCGCTACGCTCACAGTTCTACTTTGCATACCCGTATATGAACCGTCATGCGCCGAAAGCGCCCGTCAATTCATAATTCAACATTCATAATTCCGCGTTTAGCGGTAGGGCGAATCCGCCGCCCTGGCGCGGGCGATCTCTTCCTCGTACTTGTCACCGATGGCAAGCAGCCGCTCCTTGGTCATAATATTCTCGCCCTTTTCCTCAAAGTGGTACTCATACACATGGGTCTCCACGATAGCATCCACCGGACAGGACTCTTCGCAGAAACCGCAGAAGATGCATTTGTAGAGGTCGATGTCATAGCGGGTGGTACGCCGAGAACCGTCTTCCTCACGTGGGCCCGCTTCGATGGTGATGGCCAATGCCGGGCAGGTGGCCTCACACAGTTTGCAGGCGATGCAGCGCTCTTCGCCGTTGGGGTAGCGCCGCTGGGCGTGCAACCCACGGAAACGGGGTGATATCGGAGCCTTCTCCTCCGGATACTGCACCGTGAACTTGCGGTAGAACAGATGCCGCCCGGTCACAAAGAGCCCTTTGAGCAACTCCAGCAGGAGCAGACTGTTTAAGTAGTCACGCATGGTTCGCAACATGGATATCACCTCAGTCGAACCACCAGGGGAGCTCGTAGACCACCGCAAGACCTACAACGAAAATCCAGACGATAGTGATGGGAATGAACACCTTCCACCCCAGTCGCATGACTTGATCATAGCGGTAGCGCGGGAAGGTAGCCCGGAACCACAAGAAGAGAAACATGAACACAAACATCTTGAGCACCAGCCAGACGAATCCGGGCACCCAAGTAAACAGGGGTTCCAAAACAGGGATTCCCTGAAACGGTGAGAGCCAGCCACCCAAAAACATGATCGCCGAAAGACCGGAGATAAGGATCATGTTGGCGTATTCGCCCAGGAAGAACAGACCGAAGGCCATGCCGGAATACTCTACGTGAAAGCCGGCTACAATCTCGGACTCTCCTTCGGCCACGTCAAATGGCGCACGGTTGGTCTCCGCCACGCCGGAAATGAAGTAGACCAGTAACATCGGTAACAGCGGCAGCCAGAACCAATGCAGAAGACTGCCGTTCTGGGCGATTACGATTTCGCTCAGATTCAGGCTGCCAGCAGCCACCAGCACCGCCACCAGGGCGAAACCCATGGCGATCTCGTAAGCCACCATCTGGGCGCCGGACCGCATGGCCCCGAGAAAGGCGTACTTGGAATTGGAGGCCCAGCCGGCGATAATCACGCCGTACACGCCCAGAGAGGTCAAGGCGAGAATATAGAGAAGACCGGCATTGATATCCGCCAATACCAACTTCTCGTCGAAGGGGAATACCGCCCAAGCCGCAAGTGCCGGCCCCATCGTCAACATCGGCGCGAGCAGAAACAACAGCTTGTTGACGTTGGTCGGGATGACGATCTCTTTGAACATCATCTTGACCGTATCGGCGAGGGGCTGCAGCGCGCCCCTCAACCCTACCCGGTTAGGACCGATGCGTATCTGCATATAGCCAATGATCTTGCGCTCAGCCAGTGTGTAATAGGCCACCACCAGCAAGAGAGGAAGCACGATCACCACGATCTTGATTAAGGTCCAGATCAGGAGCTGCAGTCCGTCCGGCAAGGCTTCCCAGAGACCGATAAGAAAATCCATGGGCTTACACTTTCTCCAGAGTCACAGGGCCGTAAGAAGCACCGAGCCGATCGCTCCCGTCAAGGGCGGCCGGTATGCGGGCGCATCCTTCAGGGATGCTGGTATCGAGCGTGACTACAGCCTGGACCGAGTCATCCGCCTGTTTCACGGCAACCGTGTCGCCGTTTGCAACACCCAGGCGTCCGGCCTCGGCAGGGTTGATCCACACCCCGAACGCGATGGCATCAGCGGTCTGCTGCAGGGCTTCGGCGCGGCGCACCAAGGCATCCACCGCATAAATGGGCACGTCGCCGATACGGCACAGAGCGCCCTCCGATGTTTGCGAAAGCGTACCGATCAGCTCGTCCCGCGGGTTGTTGTCCGGTGTTACGCCTGCGCAAACGCTGTGCAGCTCCTCCCGGATATCCCGGGCACTGCCATAGTCGAATCCTTCCAGGTCCAGCAGGTTGCCTAATACCCGCAGCACTTTCCAAGCCGGACGGGCATCCCCTGGGGCGGCAATGGCGCCCTGGAAGCTCTGCCACAGACCCTCGGTATTCACATAGGTACCGGCGGTTTCCGCAAAATCCCCCACCGGCAGGATCACATCGGCCACTGCCTCCAGGGACGGGCTGCGCCAGGGACTCAGGGCCACGACGAAATCCGCTTTGCCCAAAGTGGCCTGGGAGGCTGCCGGATTCCAGGAGTCCAGCCCCGGCTCGAAACCCATGAGCAGATAGGCACGGCGCGCCTCACCCAGCATCTCAAGTGCATTAGCGCCGACATTGTCCGCCGCCTTTGCGCCCGGAAGCACGTGAGGCAAGGCTCCGGCAAGCGCTGCACCGGTGCTGTTGGCGGAAACCGGCAGGTAGCCAATCGTCGCACCAGCGGCCGTGGCGATGGCGTGAGCCAGACCGCGGAACACCGTATACTCCTGACTGGCAGCGGCGAGATTACCTAACAGCACCACCGCTTTGTTAGCATCCTTCAGCCTACTTCCCAAGTCCTTTTGCGCGTCGGTCGCCTCGGTCCCTGGTACCAACCCCTTGACCCCGGCTTCCGGGACACCCAGCCCTTTGGCAACACCGGCCAATGCATGCAACAGACCGTCGGGGTTGTCAACGATCTGGGTGACCTGATGGGCCACCACCAGCTCGAACGGGTTGAAGAACACCACCTCGGCCCCTTCACGGGCCGCCTTGCGCACACGGTGCGCCAGCAACGGCTGGTCCTTGCGCAGATTGGCGCCGATCACCACCACCATGTCGGCGGTATCGAGCTCGGTTATGGGTGATCCCAGCCAGGGAAATAAGGGCTCCGCGTTGTCGGCAAAGCCGCCCTGCCGCAGGCGACAGTCGATATTCGCACTACCCAAGCCGCGGGTCAGCTTCTGGGCCAGATACATCTCTTCCAAGGTTGAACGCGACGAGATCAGGGTACCCAACTGCGAGGCGTCCCGACCGGCGTTGTCCTTGAGCTTTTCCGCAACCCGCTCCAACGCTTCGTCCCAGTCGGATTCCCGCCACTGATCATGTTCCTTGATCAGCGGGCGCTGCAGGCGGTCGTCAGTATACAGACCCTGGTAGCTGAAGCGGTCCCGGTCCGAAATCCAGGACTCGTTGACTGCCTCGTTGTCTCTCGGGTTCACCCTCAACAACCGGTTGCGGCGTACGTGCAGGTGTATATTGGAGCCGACCCCGTCATGGGAGGCGATGCTGTCGCTCTGGGTCAGCTCCCAGGCCCTGGCCTCGAAGCGGAACGGCTTGGAGGTCAAGGCCCCCACCGGGCACAAATCGATGATGTTGCCGGAGAGCTCGTGATCCAACGTCATTGCCACGTGGGTTCCGATGCTCATGTGCTCACCGCGGCCGATGGCGCCCATCTCCCGGATTCCGGCGATCTCGGAGCCGAAGCGCACACAGCGGGTACAGTGGATGCAGCGGGTCATGTCGGTGGCGACTAGTGGACCCAGCTCCGGATCCTTGACCACACGCTTGCATTCAACGTAGCGGGAAGCATCCTGGCCGTAGCCGATGGCCACGTCCTGCAGCTCGCACTCGCCACCCTGATCGCAGATCGGACAATCCAGCGGGTGGTTGATCAGCAGGAACTCCATGGTGCCCTGCTGTGCCGCCAGTGCCTTGGGCGAGCGGGTTTGCACCTTCATGCCGTCGGCTACCGGGGTCGCACATGCCGGAAGAGGCTTAGGAAAAGGACGCCCACCCTGCTCCACTTCCACCAGGCACATGCGGCAATTGGCGGCTATGGAGAGCTTCTTGTGGTAACAGAAGCGCGGTATGGAAATACCGGCCGCGTCCGTGACCTCGATGAGCATGGCGCCGGGGCTGGCCTTGAGCTCTTGGCCGTCGACCTCGATGGTTACCTGCTTTGGGTCTGTCATCTCAATACTATATCCCGATCGACTGGTCAGCCGGCAGAACTGACCATGCACTTCTTATGGTCGATGTGGTACTGGAACTCGTCCCGGTAGTACTTGAGCATGCCTTGCACCGGCATGGCCGCCGCGTCTCCCAGGGCGCAGATGGTGCGGCCGGCAATCTTGGCAGCCACGTCGTCCAGCAGTGCCAGATCCTCCGGACGGCCCTGGCCGTTCTCGATACGGCTGATCACCCGGTACATCCAGCCGGTACCCTCGCGGCACGGGGTGCATTGGCCGCAGGACTCTTCGAAATAGAAGTAGGCCATGCGCTCCAACACCTTCACCATGCACTGGGTGTCATCCATCACGATCACAGCACCGGAACCGAGCATGGAGCCCGCCTTGGCAATGGCGTCGTAGTCCATGGTCAGGTCCATCATGATGTCGCCGGGGATGACCGGTGCCGAGGAACCTCCGGGGATTACGGCCTTGAGCTTTCGCCCGTCCTTCATACCGCCGGCCAGTTCCAGCAACTCCGAGAACGGGGTACCCATGGGCACCTCGAAATTGCCGGGCTTGTTCACGTTGCCGGACACCGAGAACAACTTGGAGCCACCACTGTTCTCAACCCCCAGATCGCGGAACCAGCCGCCGCCGCGGCGCATGATCTCCGGTATCGAGGCCAGGCTCTCGGTGTTGTTGATGATAGTCGGTGCGCCGTAGAGGCCAACCTGGGCCGGAAACGGCGGCTTGAAGCGGGGCTGGCCCTTCTTGCCTTCCAGCGACTCCAGCAGGGCCGATTCCTCACCGCAGATGTAGGCCCCCGCCCCCAGGTGAGCATGGAGGTCGAAATCGAAACCGGAGCCCAGGATATCCTTCCCCAGATAGCCCGCCTCCCGCGCCTCTTCTACGGCTGCGACGAAACGTTCATAGGGTTCCCAGAATTCGCCGCGGATATAGTTGTAGCCGGCGTCGGCGCCGATCACGTAGCCGGCGATCAGCATGCCCTCCACCAGTTGGTGCGGGTTGTAGCGCAGGATATCCCGGTCCTTGAAAGTGCCCGGCTCTCCTTCGTCCGAGTTGCACACCAAATATTTGGGGCCAGGGGCGTTGCGGTTGATGAAGCCCCACTTGACTCCGGCAGGAAAACCCGCGCCGCCACGGCCCCGCAGGCCGGACATCTTGATCTCGTCGATGATGGCCTTAGGGTCGGCCTTCTCTTTGAGGATCTTCTCCGCCATCTGGTAGCCGCCGCGGCTCTTGTACTGCTCAAGCAGCCAAGGGCGATCCAGATCCAGGGTCCTAAAACAGACTTCGTTGGCCATGACTACTCCAGTCCGTCGAGGATCGAATCCACGATCTCGGGGGTCAGGTTCTCGTAATACTGCTTGCCGATCTGCATCATCGGCGCGCCGCCGCAGGCGCCCAGGCATTCCACCTCTTTCAAGGTGTACTTGCCGTCCGTCGAGTTACTGCCCAGCTTCGCGTCGAGCTTGTGCTCCAGGTGCTCCACGATCCGGTCGGAGCCGTTGATCATGCAGGAGACGTTGGTGCAGACACACACCTTGTGCCGCCCGACCGGCTTCAACTCGTACATGGAGTAGAAGGTCGCCACCTCGTAGACGGCGACATTCGGCATCTCCAGATAGACTGCCACGTCGTCCATGAGCTGTTCGGTGAGCCAGCCGCCATTGTCCTCCTGCACGATGCGCAATGCCGCCATGCATGCGGACTGGCGCCACTCGGCAGGATACTTGGAGATCTCGCCGTCGATCTCGGCGCGGATTTCCGGCGTGAACAGGGAATTCTTGTCCACCACTTCCGCGGCCACGCGGCTCCAGGGCTCGAATCTGGCGCTCATCAGCGGTCAACCTCTCCGAATACAATATCCATGGTACCGATGACGGCCACTACGTCGGCGATCATGTGACCCTTCACCATTTCATTCATGGCCGATAAATGCACAAAACCCGGTGGACGGATCTTGAGCCGGTAAGGCTTATTGGCGCCATCGGACACGATGTAGCAGCCGAACTCGCCCTTGGGCGCCTCCACCGCAGCGTAGACCTCGCCTTCGGGAGTACAGTAACCTTCGGTGAACACCTTGAAATGGTGAATCAGCGCTTCCATGTCGCCCTTCATATCCGCCCGCGCCGGCGGTGCCACCTTGTGGTCGTCCACCATGACCGGACCGGGATTCTTGCGTAGCCAATCGACGCACTGCTTGACAATGCGCGTGGACTGACGCAGCTCTTCCACTCGCACCAGGTAGCGGTCGTAACAGTCACCGTTCTGGCCCACCGGGATATCGAAATCGACCCGGTCGTAGGCGGCATAGGGCTGCTTCTTACGCAGATCCCAGGCGAAACCAGAGCCGCGGAGCATGGGTCCGGCGAAACCGAGCTGCAACGCCCGCTCCGGAGAGACGACACCGATACCCACGGTGCGCTGTTTCCAGATCCGGTTATCCGTCAGCAGGGTCTCGTACTCATCCACCAGTGCCGGAAAGCGGTCTGCGAAATCCTCGATGAAGTCCAGCAGCGAGCCCCCGCGCGCCTCGTTGCGGCGGGCAATTTCCTTCTCGCTGTGCCACTTGGAGGCCACCATCTTGTAATTGGGCATGGTGTCCGGCAAATCCCGGTACACTCCCCCCGGCCGGTAGTAACCGGCATGCAAACGCGCGCCCGATACCGCCTCGTAGCAGTCCAAGAGGTCCTCGCGCTCGCGGAAGGCGTACAGAAACACGGTCATGGCGCCCACATCCAGGGCATGGGTACCAAGCCACAACAGGTGATTCAGGAGGCGCGTGATCTCGTCATACAGGGTACGGATGTACTGTGCCCGCAGCGGTGCCTCGATGCCGAGGAGGCGCTCGATCGCCAGCACATAACCGTGCTCGTTGCACATCATGGACATGTAGTCCAGCCGGTCCATGTAGCCGATACTCTGGTTGTACGGCTTGGACTCCACCAATTTTTCGGTGGCGCGGTGCAGCAGGCCGATATGGGGGTCGGCACGCTGCACGACCTCGCCGTCCAGTTCCAACACCAACCGCAGCACACCGTGAGCGGCGGGATGTTGGGGGCCGAAATTCAGCGTGTAATTGCGGATCTCAGGCATCGCTCGCGTCCTGCTGCTCGACCTCTGGGCGGAGGTATCGGTTGTCTTCGCGGATCACCCGCGGCACCAGGGTGCGCGGCTCGATACTGACGGGCTCGTATACCACGCGGCGTTTGGCCGGATCGTAGCGCATCTCCACCTGGCCGATCAGCGGAAAATCCTTGCGGAACGGGTGGCCGATAAATCCATAGTCCGTGAGGATACGGCGCAAATCCGGGTGACCGTTGAACAGGATACCGAACAGGTCGAAGGCCTCCCGCTCGAACCAGTTGGCGCAACTCCAGATGCCGATCACCGATTCCGCTACCGGTGGGTCGCCGACAGCGTAGACCCGCAGGCGCAGGCGCATGTTGTTGGCAATTGACTGCAGGTGGTAAACCACCCCGAAGCGATTCTCCTGCTCTATTGCGGGCGTTTCGTCCGTGTCGACGCCGCGCCCGAAACCGGTGTTCGAAGCAGCATCCGTCTCCCACTCGGACTGGCCGTAAGCACAGTAATCGACTCCGCAGAGATCGATCAACTGGTCGAAACGGAATTCTTCACGGTCCCGCAGGGCGGTCGCTACACCCAGCAGCTTGTCGGACGGGACAATCAGGGTAATCTCCCCGAAACCCCTCTCGATCTTGCAGCCCGAATCGCCAAATTGGCCGGCGAGATTTTGCGCCAGGGTATTCAGGCGTTCCATCGGGGATGTTTGCGCGCTGTCGGTCATGGTATTTATTCAGCTCAGCGTGCGATGGTGTTGGTGCGGCGGATCTTGTTCTGCAGCTGTATTATGCCGTACAGCAACGCCTCCGCCGTCGGCGGACAGCCGGGCACGTAGATATCTACCGGTACGATGCGGTCGCAACCGCGTACGACGGAATAGGCATAATGGTAATAACCACCGCCGTTGGCGCAGGAACCCATCGAGATCACCCAACGCGGCTCCGCCATCTGGTCGTAGACCTTGCGCAATGCCGGGCCCATCTTGTTGGTCAGAGTACCGGCCACGATCATCACGTCCGACTGGCGCGGGCTGGGGCGGAAGATGATGCCGAATCGGTCCATGTCGTAGCGTGCGGCGGCGGCGTGCATCATTTCGACCGCGCAACAGGCGAGACCGAAGCTCATGGGCCAAAGGGAGCCGGTTCGCGCCCAATTGATGAGCTTGTCGGCTGTGGTGGTAACCACACCCTTTTCGAGAATACCCTCTATTCCCATTCTAGAGCCCCTTTCTTCCATTCGTAGATGAAACCCACCACCAGGACACCCAGAAACACGGCCATGGCGATGAAGCCCACGAGCCCGATCTTGTCCAGCACGATGGCCCAAGGGAACAGAAAGGCGATTTCCAGATCGAAGATGATGAACAGGATGGCGACGAGGTAATAGCGCACGTCGAACTTCATGCGAGCGTCTTCGAAAGGTTCGAAGCCACACTCGTAGGGAGAATCCTTCTCGGTGTCCGGCCGATTGGGTCCGAGAATGAAACCCACAGCTAACAGGGCAGCCCCCATTACCAGCCCGACGGCGATGAACATCAAGATGGGGAAATAACCTTCCAACACTGTTGCCACCCTCCCAACCGGATTATTGTTGTAGGTCCGGCTTCGAATGAGGGGGCAGTCTATTTCAGAGCAGTGCCTCCTGTCAAGCCGACCACAGACCAACAATCCTTTAATAATCAGTTGGTTAACATTTTTTCATAAAAAACGGCCTCGCAGTAAATACGATGCCGTTTTTTCTTTGGTGCCGACGGCCGGAGTCGAACCGGCACGGCTTGCGCCACTGCCCCCTCAAGACAGCGTGTCTACCAATTCCACCACGTCGGCGAATATTTTCTTATACCCGTCACATCCGGGTTTTACCCCCTGAAGCACACCTTCCCCGCCCCACAGCTGCGTTATTGCTTATTGTCATGGAACTTGCTTTGGCTCGTTGGTTCGAGCGGCTGCATTCGCTATTGCGCGCACTCGCTCTTCACTTCATAAGGATCCACAATCCATTCTCACCTTACCCTGGGTCCCGAATGACGGGCTCTAAAAAATCCCGGCCCGAGCATGGAGTGTATGCCAGTCCCTACTCCTTCTCCGGAACCTTCTCCGGCACGGCTGTTTCAGCATCGGCAGGGGGAACCGGTGGCATGTCCGTCGTGGCGGCGGGTGACGGTGATTCAAGCACCACCGGCGCCACAGGTATCGCAGACGTCTCCACCGGGGGCAGCGGCGCCTCGATTGGTGCGGACACATTGTCCATCAACCCCTCCGGCTGATTCGCCTGGTTGGCGTAGTAGGCCAACGTCATACTGGTCAGGAAAAACAGGGTCGCCATGATGCCGGTCGTCCGGGACAGGAAGGATGCCGATCCCTGGGCGCCGAACACCGTTGAAGAGGCGCCACTGCCGAATGCCGCCCCGGCGTCCGCCCCCTTACCGTGCTGCAACAGCACCAGGACCACCATGCCCACAGCCAGGAATACATGTGCTACCTGAAGAATGATCTGCATATCGAAAAGCGAGTCAATCAGTCGTTGGCGGCGGTACAGATTCCGAGAAAATCCTCGGGCATGAGGGAGGCACCGCCGATCAGGCCGCCATCGATGTCGGGTTTGGCCATCAACTCGGCCGCATTGTCCGGCTTCATGCTGCCACCATAGAGGATGCGGATTGCGTCCGCCACAGCGGCGCTGTGCTCAGCGATACGTTCGCGGATAAAGGCGTGCACATCCTGGGCCTGTTCGGGGGTCGCGGTCATGCCGGTACCGATGGCCCAGACGGGCTCGTAGGCGACCACGCCCTTGCCCAGCATCTCTATGCCACCGCGCTCGATCACCGCGTCCACCTGGCGGGCGATCACCTCTTCGGTGATGCCCTGCTCCCGCTCCTCCAGCGTCTCTCCGACGCAGAAGATGGGTATCAGCCCCGCCTTGAGCGCCGCCTCGAACTTCTCCGCCACCAGGGCGTCGCTCTCGCCGTGATAGCTGCGGCGCTCGGAGTGACCAACGATGGCGAATTTGCAACCGAAATCCGCCAGCATGGACCCCGCCACTTCGCCGGTATAGGCGCCCGACTCGTGCACGGAAACGTCCTGACTGCCAAAGGCAATGTCACTACCCTCCAGCGCCCGGCGGGTCTGAGGAATAAAAACGAAGGGGGGACAGACCGCCACTTCCGCCTTTTTGACCCTACCCATCCCGGCCCTGATCCCGGCCAAAAGCGCCTTGACTCCCTCCCGGGACCCGTTCAATTTCCAATTACCTGCCACCAGCGGCTGACGCATTTTAAACTCTCCGAAATTTAGACGCGGTAGCTTACCGGCCGACGGGCCTAAAATCAATCCCATGGAGTACCATCCGTAGGGTTTCCCTGCAAATCCCGCTGGCGGTTCCGCTCGAGACGGTTTTTTTCGTGCGTCATTGGGATAGCGCAGGCTGAGTGTTTTGTTGACACCAACACGAAGAACCGAATCGATTCGGTAACATATCATCATGCATACTGGCGGAATCATGTGTGTATAAGGGGCACATGAAGGGGGAGTAAACGTCATCTTGGATAAAGACGGTAACAACGAGCAAAACCACGAACGGGAGCACACCCGCACCGGGATGAGTGCAGACGCCATCAAACGGGCGTTCCTGGACAATCTGTTCTATGTGCAGGGCCGCTTCCTCGATGTCGCCAGCCGGCATGACCACTACATGGCCCTGGCCTATACAGTGCGCGACCGCATGCTGGCGCGCTGGATCAAGACTGCCCAGACCTATAAGAGAACCGGCGCCCGTACCGTCTGCTACCTGTCGGCGGAATTCCTGCTGGGGCCGCACCTGGCCAACAACCTGATCAATCTCGGCATTTACGACTATGCCAAGCAGGCCATCTCCGAACTGGGACTGGACTTCGACGAGATCCTGGAGCAGGAGGAAGAACCGGGCCTGGGCAACGGCGGCCTGGGGCGGCTGGCGGCCTGCTTCATGGACTCCATGGCGACTCTGCAGATCCCGGCCATCGGCTACGGAATCCGCTACCAGTTCGGCATCTTCGCTCAGGAGATCCAAGACGGCTGGCAGGTAGAAAAGACCGACGCCTGGCTGCGCAACGGCAACCCTTGGGAGCTGCCCCGCCCGAAACTGCGTTTCCCGGTCAAATTCGGCGGACGCACGGAGCACTACACCGACGCGGAAGGGCGCCTGCGGGTCAAATGGCTACCCGGGCTCGAGGTCAATGGCATGGCCTACGATACCCCCATCCTCGGCTACGGCGTGGACAACGCCAATCTGCTGCGACTGTGGAAATCCGAGGCCACCGAATCCTTCGACTTCAAATCGTTCAACCAAGGTGACTATTACGGCGCGGTCGACGCCAAAATCGTCGCGGAGAACATCAGTACGGTACTCTATCCCAACGACGAGCCGGAGGCGGGCAAGGAACTGCGCCTGAAACAGCAGTACTTCTTCGTCTCCTGCTCCCTGCGGGACATGATCCGGCTGCATCTTCAGCGCAGCGACACCCTGGCCGGCTTCCAACACAAGTTCGCCGCCCAGCTCAACGACACCCATCCAGCCATCGCTGTGGCGGAGCTGATGCGTCTGTTTCTGGACGAACATGGCCTGGAGTGGGAGCAAGCCTGGGAGATCACCCGCAACACCTTCGCCTATACCAACCACACTCTGCTGCCGGAAGCGCTGGAGGCGTGGTCCGTGGAACTGTTCGGCCGGCTACTGCCGCGGCACCTCGAGATCATCTACGAGATCAACGGTCGCTTTCTGGACCAGATACGGGTGCGCTACCCCTGGGACCACCAGCGCATCGCCCGCCTGTCGCTGATCAACGAAGACGGCATCCGCCGCACCGTGCGTATGGCCAATCTGGCCACCCTGGGCAGTTTCGCCGTCAACGGCGTCGCGGCCATGCACTCGGAGCTGGTCAAGTCCACGCTTCTGAAGGATTTCCACGAGTTGTGGCCGGACCGGTTCCACAACGTCACCAACGGCATCTCGCCCCGACGTTTCGTCACCGTGAGCAACCCGGGCCTGTGCACCCTGCTCACCAATCTCGCCGGCCATGGTTGGCAAAGGAACCTGCACCGGCTGGAGAATCTGGAGCTGGTTGTCGACGACAAGGACTTTCAGCAGGAGTGGACACAGGTGAAAACCGCGGCCAAGTCCCGTCTCGCCGACCTGATCGAGCAGCACACGGGCATCGTGGTCATCCCCGACTCCCTGTTCGATATCCAGGTCAAAAGGATTCACGAATACAAACGCCAGCACCTCAACGTACTGCACATCGTGACCCTGTACAACCGCCTGAAGCGGAACCCGGGTCTCGACATGACACCTCGCACTTTCGTCTTCGCCGGCAAGGCGGCGCCCAGCTACTCCATGGCCAAGCTGATCATCAAGCTGATCCACTCAGTGGGAGAGGTCATCAACAACGACCCCCAGGTCAACGGCTCCTTACGGGTGGTCTTCTTCCCCAACTTCAACGTCCAGAACGCCCAGCTCATCTACCCCGCCGCGGACCTGTCGGAACAGATTTCCACCGCCGGCATGGAGGCTTCGGGTACCGGCAACATGAAATTTTCCATGAACGGGGCGCTCACCATCGGAACTCTGGACGGTGCCAACGTGGAGATCCGCGACGAGGTGGGGGCGGAGAACTTCTTTTTATTCGGACTGAGTGTCGAGCAGGTGGCGCAGCGCAAGGCCGAGGGCTACCACCCCCGGGAGATCTACAACGCCAATGCGGAGCTCAAGGAGGCCATGGATCTGATCGACTCCGGCCTCTTCTCCCACGGGGACGGCGAGCTGTTCCGCCCCCTCACCAACTCTCTGCTGCAGCATGACCCCTTCCTGCTGCTGGCGGACTACCCGTCCTACCTGGAGTGCCAGGCGCAGGTGGAGCATGCCTACCGCGACCGGGAACGCTGGGCCCGCATGTCCATCCTCAATGTGGCGCGGATCGGCAAGTTCTCCTCAGACCGGTCCATTCAGGATTACTGCGACACGATCTGGCGTGCCAAGCCTGTTCCGGTGGAGATGGACTGAGGTATATCGGCAGATCGGCCGTATTGCAAAGAGTTCAGCCATTTTTTTAAATATGCACCCCTTGCCGCGCCTTGAATCTGGGCCAAAAATCGGCGCAATCTTCGGATTTTTATGTGTTTCCGCGGCCCATAGGCTGGATTGTTTTCCAAAAATCATTTACTTTTGGTAAATAGGCAGCAATCGGCTCCAACTAACGAGAAAATCAGGAGTAGCGCTCATGAGCACCCCTCTGACCGATTTAAACGGCATTGGCCTCACTACCGCGGAGGACTTGCAGGCACACGATATCGAAACTGCCGAGGATCTCGCCACCTCTTCCGTAGCGAATATCATGAAGGTACCAGGCTTCGGCGAAGCCCGAGCACTCAAGGTAAAGGAGGCGGCGGCCGCGGCGGTCCGCGCTGTGGGAAAACCAGCCAAGCCCGCGGCGAAAGCGCCTGCCAAGCCCGCGGCGAAAAAGCCCGCCAAACCTGCGGCGAAAAAACCAGCCAAGGCTGCAGCGCAAGCGCCAGCCAAGCCGGCGACGAAAGAGGAGGAGCCCGTCTCGACTAAGAGCAAAGGTAAAAAGAAAAAGGGCAAAAAAGAGAAGCAGTCCAAGAAAGAAAAAAAGTCCAAGAAGAATAGGGCAAAGAAGGACAAGAAGAAGAAAAAATAGTACCCATCCATAGTTTATAGTTTTCGGTCAATGGAAATAGTTAGTTAAAGACAATACCTTAGGCACCGCATCGCCCATTGAAGAACCGATAACCATAATCTGACGACCCTGCCACCTTTGGTTGGGCTTTGCATCCATACCAATGCCAGCGCGCCAGTGAACCCGGAAGAGTGGCAAATATCGGTCAGGCGCCGCCTGAGACGCACCATGATGCTGCTGGTCCTGGGCACCGTGCTGCTCCTGTCGGTCAGTGGTTTTTTTCTGCTGCTGGCCCCCTCCCTGGACAGTGTCGCCCGGGCCCGCATCAGCCAGCTCTCTGCTGCGGTGGAAGCGCGGGTACAGCGCCTGGCGTTGAACACGGACCGGCAGTTGAAAATTGCCGGCCGCTGGCTGGCCGGCGGCGGCCTGTCCCTGGATCACAGCACCCTCAACCGCCGCTTCATGCCGATATTGACCCAGTATCCGGAGTACTCCGCCATGCTGGTCGCCGATAGGACCGGCAACGAATGGATGCTGTACAAAAAATCCGATGGCACTTGGCTGAACCGGCTCACCAATCCCGGGGATGCGGACGGCAGTCACCGCTTCCTGCACTGGCAAGACAGCCAAACCCTGAAGCGGGAAGAGACAAAGCCATCGGACTACAATCCACTCCAGCGCCCCTGGTTCCGTAAAGCCATGTTGACACCCCGGGATCAAACCGCCTGGACTGACATCTACCGCTTTTTCACCGCAAAAAAACCGGGGATTACCGCGTCCATGCGTATCGCCGCGGCCGACGGCAACGGCGATCTGATCCTCGGCCTGGATCTGCTCCTGGACGACGTCGCTCAGTATCTGGGTAATGTGCGCATCGGCCAGAAGGGGCTGGCCGTGCTGCTCAGTACCGAAGGCCGCCTGCTGGGGGTCACCGCCCTGACCGGAGGTGGGAAGCCGGCGCCGCTGGAAAACCTGATCTTCCAGCCGGTCACCGAGGTCGCGTTGGGACCGCTGCAACAGGGTCTGGGTGTGTGGCAAAGCCGGTTCGCGCGTCCCGCGCAGGATCGGCTGATCTGGCACGACTGGGAGCTGTGGCACGTGGGCTACCGCAAGCTGGAGTTGGGCAAGCGTGACCTCTGGCTCGGTGTCCATCTGCCGGTATCGGAGCTGATTCCCGGCCTCTATCCCCAGTTGCTGGTGCTGACCGCCGTACTGCTGCTCGCCTTCGGCGCGGTCCTGATCCTGGTGGCGGGCACGGCCCGCAGTTTCAGCCGGCCGTTGGAGCAATTGGCGGACAACAGCCGGCGGATCGGCGATCTGGACTTTTCCGCCCCCGTACCGATCGATTCGCAGGTCAGGGAAATCACCCAGCTGGCCTGGGCCCAGGACGAAATGCGCCAGCTGCTGGCATCCGCCCATGACGAGTTGGTGACCAAACACCGGGAGCTCCAGGCAACCCAGGCGCGGCTGATCCAGGCGGCCAAGTTGGAGTCTGTAGGCCGGCTCGCCGCGGGGGTGGCCCACGAAGTGAAAAACCCGCTGGCGGTCATGCAAATGGGGGTGGAATTCCTTCAGGGGGAAGCCAAGGATACCGAGGTCCAGGAAGTCCTCCACGACATGGACGACGCGGTGCAGCGGGCCGATGGCGTGATCAAGGGGCTGTTGGATTTCTCCAGGGACAAGAAACTCGATCTGAAGAACGACGATATCAACGAGATCATCCGCTCCTCCCTGCATATGGTCGAACACGAGCTCAAGCAGCGCGGCATCCGCGTGGAAATGCAGCTGAATACAGACCTGCCGCCGATCCCGCTGGATGCGGACAAGCTGCGGCAGGTGTTGATCAACCTGGCCTTGAACGCGGCCCAGGCCATGGGCGGGGACGGCACCCTGAGCGTCTCTTCCGACCTGCGCCAGCTCTCGGAAAACAGCGGTCTGGAGCGCGACCATGCCCATCGGTTCCATAGCGGCGAGACCGCCCTGTGGGTGGAGATGGCGGATACCGGGCCAGGGATCGACGAACCACAGCTACAGCGAATCTTCGATCCCTTCTTCACCACCAAAGAGATCGGCGAAGGTACCGGACTGGGCCTCTCCGTCTCACGCAATATCGTGGAACTGCACCGGGGATGTATCGATATCCGCAACCGTGCCGAGGGCGGCGCCTCCGCGGTACTATTATTCAAATTGGCAACCGGAGCACCCGATGAAGAAAAAGATCCTGCTGGTGGATGACGAACCGGCGCTGACCCGCATGATCCAGCGCAATCTGGAGCGCACCGGCCGTTTCCAGGTAGAGACCGAGAACCGGGGCGGCAACGCCATCGTCACAGCCAGGCGGTTCCGGCCGGACCTGGTCTTTCTCGACGTCATGATGCCGGATATGCCGGGGGACGAAGTAGCGGCCGCCATCGATCAGGACCCGGAACTGCAGAACACCCCCTACATCTTTCTGACCGCCATCGTCACCCATGGCGACACCGATGCCACCGGTGGAGAGATCGGCGGCAGGCTGTTCCTGGCCAAGCCGGTGAAACTGCAGGAGATGCTGGATATGATCGACCGGGTGTTGGGGGGGTGACCTCCGGGACTCAATTCGCCGCCTTCAGCGCCGCCGGAACGCCGCCGGACCGTTGAACCTGTGGTCCACATAGCCTAAATTGGACCCAATAGGCCATATGATACTGGAGGTCCAAATGCAAAGTATTACAGCGCACGATGCCAAGGCACGTTTCAGCAACTTGCTCGATACAGCCCGCCGCGAGCCGGTGACGATTGAGAAGCACGGCCGTGCGGTTGCCGTCGTCATGTCAAAAGAAGAATTCGACGACATCGAGGCGATGAAATTGGAATATTTGCGTTCAGAGATTCAGAAAGGTATCGACGCCAGTGACGCGGGTGATGTTGTGGAGGTCGACAACCGTGACCTGGAGCAGTTCGTTGAAAGGGTAATGACCGGCGGCACGCAACCTGCCACCACCAGGTAATGAAGTTCAGACTAACCCGACCGGCAATTCGCGACCTCGCCGAGATCGGCTGATATACTCGGGAAAACTGGGGTGAAGAGCAGGCCCGCCACTATCGAGCCGCGCTGTCGGCCCGACTGAAGTGGCTGTGCCGGAATAAATCTCTTTGGTACGAACGCCCGGAGCTCGGTGAGGGTATACATACCTTTCCCGAGCAGAGTCATGTCATCGTGTTCCGGGAGTATGAAAACGGCATCGAGATCCTCCGGTTCCTGCATGAGAGAATGGACTTTGCAGGTCGCTTAGGACCTGTCCGTAAATAACCTGTGCAGATTGCGCCGGCATCTTGTTCGCTTTCAAGGCGCGGCAAGGGGCGCATAGTCGTTCTAT
>RCNG010000358.1_pt1 | contig 20515 bp, 19 predicted proteins | sample 2041371 | NCBI WGS metagenome assembly RCNG01 (sample SAMN09708227, study PRJNA481090) | Marine sediment metagenome, whole genome shotgun sequencing project. | biome: marine sediment; feature: ocean; material: sediment; isolation source: Sewage treatment plant 1 marine sediment (STP1) ... | reverse complement strand
ATCGACATGGAACGCGAGGTCCGACTGTACTACGACGGGATGCTGGGCGACGTGATGAACGTCGGTTTCCGCCTGTGCGAGGGCGACGAGGAGCCGGAGCTGCGCCGTTGCCTCCTGATCCGCAAGGAGTACGACGTGCTGGTGGTCCCCTACGAGGGCTACGGGAGCCGCTTCGGCGAACGGACTATCGAGACGTTCGTGGAGAGCATGCCCTGCCCGGCGATCCTGGTGGGGCCGGACTCTCCCCGACAGTTTTTCATCAACTCGGCGGCCCGGCTGTGGGTCTCTTCTCTGGGCCTCGAGGGCCAGTCGTGGCAGTGCGTCGCCGACGCCGTCCTGCCCACGTCCTGAGGCGTTTCAGGGAACGGACTCGTGTTCGAGCTCGAGACCGCCGATCTGGTGGACCTCGACGGTGGATTCCAGAGCTTGCCGCAGGTCGTCGATCAGATCGTGCACGTCCTCGATGCCCGTGGAGTAGCGCACCCAACTGACGTCGGGGCGACCCTCCAGCCAGCGGGCGATCTCGAGGGCGTTGCGCCGGGCGCAGTAGCAGAGCGAACTCACGAGAGCGTTGGGCCGATTGCCTGACGTAGTTGGTCGCTGGGGGCTAGCCCGTACTTCTCACCAGTGATCTGCTGCGGGTGCCGATGCACTACACCCAGCGGCACTTTCTCACCTCGGGGTGCTCCAGCCCACGCTGGTCGCTTCCCAACCTCCACGGCTTCGCCGTGTTTGCCCTCCGGGCAAAGCGCGATGTCCCTACGTACTGTCAAGTACGCCTCCGCGCCCCTCAGATCGAAAACTCCACTGGGCACGGCACCTCGCCGATCTCGTCACGAAACCCGGTCAGGGGTGCGGGTTGAATCGCTTCTCGGCTTACTCAGAGATCTCGAATTGCTCCTCGTGGAGGAGGAGATTCTCGCACAAGATGATCTGCAGGCCGTGGATCTCCTCGAGCTCCCTTATCAGTTCTCGAAACGGTCCTTGGATATAGTGTGAAACTGCGGGGTGGACGGTGAGAGAGACCTGCTGATCCATCTCGTCGTCGGCCACCGCGAGGAGCTCTCGTCTGATCTCGAGGCATACCGTTGTCAGGGCCTTGATTCGCCCTGAGCCATGGCAGTAGGGACATTCCCGACTCAAGGTCCGCTCGAGACTGGGTCGGGTTCTCTTGCGGGTCAGCTGGACGAGACCAATGTCGCTCATCGGAAGGATCTGGGTTCGGGCGGGGTCGGTTGCAAGCTCTGATGTGAGAGTGTCGTATACCATTTGTCGATGCGCGGGATCCTCCATGTCGATAAAATCGATGACGATGATTCCGCCGAGATCGCGCAGTCGCAGCTGACGAACGATTTCCACCGTTGCCTCGAGGTTGACGTCGAAAACCGTCTCCTCGAGCGACTGAGAACCAACAAACTTGCCGGTGTTAACATCTATCGTCACGAGGGCCTCAGTCTGGTTGATGATCAAATGACCGCCGGATTTGAGCCACACCTTGGGGCGCAGGGCCTTCTCCAGCTCTCGGTCGATGCCGAAGGAGCTCATGAGATCGGTGGCCTGGCGGAAGAGATTCACCCTCGACACGAGGTTCGGGTCGGACTGTTCGAGAAAGTCCAGAACTTCCTGAAAACTTTCCTCGTCGTCGATCCACACTTCCGAAATAGCCAGAGTGAACATGTCACGTACGGCGCGCAGAATCGGGCTCAGCTCGCGATGAACCAGATTCGTCGGCCGGGCCTGATCGGCACGGCCCCGCACCCGTTCCCATAACAGGCAGAGGTAGTCGCGGTCGGCTTCGAACTCGGCGGCGCCCTGGTTTTCGCCGGCGGTTCGCACGATCCAGCCGCCCGGCGCGTCAAAGATCTCGACGATTTCCTTGACCCGGGTTCGTTCATCGGGGTCGGTGATACGACGCGATACGCCTACCTGGTTGACGTTCGGGAGGTACACGAGAAAACGGCCGGGGAGACTGATGTGAGTCGTCAGACGCGCGCCCTTGGTGCCGATGGGATCCTTGACCACCTGAACCAGAATCTCTTGCCCCTCCTGGAGCAGATCGGAGATGTCCGAGTTCATCGGATCGGGTTGCTCAGCCTCATCGTTCTCGGCGAGGAACATGTCGGTGTAATCATCGAGAATTCCACCGGCCTCCCGGACATAGAGGAATGCGTTGCGGCGCATTCCAATGTCGACAAAGGCGGCTTGCATGCCTGGCAGGACCCGATTGACCCGCCCCTTGTAAACATTGCCGACCACCGACGAGGCGCGGTGACGTTCTGCCCGATACGAAACGAGGCGCGTGTTCTCGAGCATGGCCACCCGTGTTTCGAAGGGATTGACGGAGAGAAAGAGATCGGTGGTCATTACTGATTCACAAAACGGAATCGCCACACCGATTGGACGATTCCGAGGGCTGCGCAGGTGGATATCAACGACGATCCGCCATACGAAAACAGAGGTAGGGTCACACCCGTCGTCGGCAGCCACCCGAGGACCATGCCGAGACTGACGATGACCTGGAAGACCAACCAGCCACCGACCAGGCCCGCGAGGATCAGACCATGACGGCTATCAGTTGTGAGGGCGACCTTCGCGACGCGAGAAAAAAGAAGGGCGTAGGCCAGGAGGAGCATCGTAGTACCGACGAACCCGGTGGCTTCGGCCCACACAGAAAAGGCGAAATCGGTGTGCTGCGCGGGCAAAAAGCGAAGCTGAGACTGGCTGCCACGACCCAAACCCTGACCAGTGATGCGTCCTGATCCGACCGCGATTTTAGACTGTCGCACCTGATAGCCCGCCCCGAAAGGATCCCGTTCAGGTTCCAACAGCGTCAGGACGCGGTCTTTCTGATAGGGCTTGAGCACATACCGCCACGCCGCGCCCGAACTGATCACCCCAACCACAATCAGAACGATCCACGCCGTGCGCGGAAGGCCGCCGAGCCACAGCGCCCCGCCGAGAATCGGGAGGAAGGTAAGAGCCACCCCGAGATCCGGTTCAAGGATGATGAGGCCGACTGGAATTCCGACGAGCAGTACGGCGACCATGACATCTGTTTTCTTCAAACGGTCTCCCCGCCGATCGGCTAGCCAGGCGGCGACCATTAGAATCACGGCAACGCGGACGAACTCACTCGGTTGGATGGTCAGAGGACCGACGGCGATCCACGCCCTGTTGCCGCCGCGTGCGACACCGAAGATCAGCACCGCGACCAGCGAGGCCAGTCCGGCTCCATACAGTACCGGCGCGAGCCGCAGGTAAACGTCGAGCCGGACTCGCGACAACAACCACAGGGTGATGAGGCCGATCACCCCCCATAGCAGCTGACGAAGGAGCAGATTCGTGCCGACCACACGTGACACCGTGTGAAGGGTGGTCAACGAAGCTCCGAGAATGCCGACGACGGCCAAAATCAGCCAAGGATCGACGCGATGTTCCATAGCCGATTCTATCCTGACGTGTCGGATGCAGGTTGATCGGATGGTGGTGGAGACGAGGCATTGATGCTGCCTTGTGCGCGCCGGCTGAGGAAGGCCTCGACGATCTTGCCGGCGATCGGACCCGCAACAGATCCGCCGGAACCGCCATGCTCGACGATGACCGCCACAGCCAACTCGGGCCGGTCGAGAGGCGCCCACGCTGCGAACCATGCATGATGCCGCAGCTCCGGGGCCAGATCGTCGGAATCAACCCCTTCCTGGAGTCGTGCAACCTGGGCGGTGCCGGTTTTTCCCGCCATCGGAATGGCCGCCAATCGGCGAGCGGTGCCATGGGGGCCGTGAACCACTTCCTCGAGCGCGGCGTCCACCAGAGCAAGATTCTCGGGACTGACGACCGGCTCGGGGCGCGGCGCGCGCTGGGGCGAGACGAGGTGGGGTGTCACCGGCCGTCCGCCGTTCGCCAACATCGCGAAGGCGCGGGCCAACTGAACAACCGTCACCAACACAGGTCCCTGGCCGATGGACACGGACACCGCCTCTCCTGGATACCACGGTGTCCCGCGTACCTTCCGACTCCATTCCGGCGTACCGATCAATCCCCTGGCCTCGAATACCGGATCGAGACCTGTGCGCTCACCAAACCCGAATCGATGCAGCCACGACTCCATTTCCTCAATCCCGAGACGTTGCCCGAGGAGGTAGAAATAGACATCGCAAGACTCGGTCAGGGCGCGCTCGAGGTCGACGAGTCCATGGCCGCCGCGCCGCCAACAGCGAAAGCGGTGCCCGTACAACACCACTGACCCGTTGCAGTACACGGTTTGCTGCGGATTGATCAGCCCCTTCTCGAGACCTGCCAGAGCAAGAAAGGGTTTGATCGTGGAACCGGGGGGATACATGCCCTGGAGGTAGCGATTCTGCAACGGATGGGAAGGGTCTTCCTGCAGCACCTTCCAATCGGAGCGACTGAGCCGACCTCCGAAAACCCCGGGTTGAAAGCTCGGCGCCGAGTACAGCACCCTGACGGCACCGCTCCGTGGATCGAGAGCGACTACCGCGCCGGCCCGATCCCCGAAGGCTTGGGCCGCCACACTCTGGAGCTCGACATCGAGCGTCAACCCGAGATCCTGACCGGGAACGGGTTCGGATTCGCTGACCACGCCGAGTTGCCGTCCGACCGCTGACGCCATGACCCACCGATCACCGGATCTGCCGGCGATGAAGTCATTCTCGGCCGCTTCCATTCCGGTCGCACCGACCATCGTATCGGGCTCGAGATGCGGATCGGCGTCGACCTCGGATTTTGAGACCGGACGGAGATGACCCACCACGTGCGCTGTGAGCGCGCCGTACGGGTAGTGCCGACGAAAACGACTGACCACCGCCAGCTCTGGGTAGTCTCTCTGGTGTGATCGCACCGCCGCAACATGGTCCCAACTCAGGTCTTCACCGACCACCAGTGGCGCCATACGGCCGATTCGGCGCTCGGCGAGGCGCTGATGAAATGTCTCGATATCACTGACGCCGATTCGCGCCAGAAAGACTCCGGTTGCATCGACCTCTTCAGCTTCGTTCGGATAAAGGAGCACCTCCCAGGTTGGGATGTTCTCAGCCAGCACCTGACCGCGGCGATCGTAAATCCAACCGCGAGGACCGGGCAGCGGCAGCCGGCGGAGTCGGTTGTTCTCAGCCAGATTCCTCCATGCGGTGCCGTGAATGACTTGGAGGTCGACGAGACGTAGATGGAGAAGGCCAAGGGCGGTGAAGGCGAGGATGAAGAACGCCGCGGTGCGGCGGCGATATGGTCTCAGGTCCTCACGAAGCTCCATCGCTGTCACCGGAGCTTTCTGGCGCGATAGGCGCGCCAGCGTGTTGGGAGATCGAGCCTGGAGATTGTTTCGACTGCACCGCACCACAGGGCTGTGAAAAGCACAGTACGTAGCATCGAAGGCGGGTTCCACGAGGATCCAAGACCCAGCGGAAGCTGGGCCAACCGCTGCACGACGAGGACGACAATCGTGCCGACCGCACCAAATCCCACCCAGGCTTTCGGCGACCGGTCAGCCACCAACCGAGCGGCGGCGGACAAGCACAGGGCCGCGGCACTCCAGGCGATGCCACCCGGACCCACCACGGGTTCCAGCACCGCGTCCCAACCGAGACCTAGGAGCAGCGCCCAGTATGGCCAGTGCCGTTCATGGCGTTTCAGCGACATGGCGACAACCAGCGCCATCGGCAATAAGATCTCCGACGACCATGACGGGAGACCGGGAAAGCCGAGCAGCCGCTGGGCGAAGAGCGCCAGCAGGGCAAGCACTACAGGTTTCATCGCCCGGTACCGCTGTTTTCGGGTGACCAATCTGGGAGAATAAGGACCACGCGTACGGTCTTCAGATTCACTGTTGGCAGGGCCCTGACCTCGAGGAACGGATCTTCAGTTTCACGCACGCGAATAACCTCGACGGCCGGTATGCCGGGTGGAAAGATGCCATCACCACCACTCGTAACAAGCACGACCCCTCGCGCGAGGTGGCCCTGCCGCGGTACATAGGCCACGGTCAACGCTTCGGTTCCAGTTCCCAGGGCCAGCCCGTTGAGGCTTCCATCGGTCGTTCGAACGGCCACCGCCGCCGTCACATCGGTGAGCATCTGAATCCAATGGCGGCGCCCTTCCGAACGCACCACTCGCCCAACCAATCCACCCGAGGTCACCACCGCCGCGTCGCGAGGGATGATGATCCTGCTCTCAGTCCGAACCTCCATGGTACCCGCGGAAAGATCGCGGAACGCACAGCGAGCAACCCGAGCCCCAGATTCGAACTCGGAGGTCGGCCCGGCTAAACGGCAGGCCTCCCGCAAAGCCTGGAGGTCCTCTTCGAGAAGCAGCTCGCGAGCGCGAATCTCATCCAGCTGCAACCGCAGACGCCGATTGTCGGTAATCACCCGTTGTAAATCGTGGATCCCGAGGCCCAAATCCACCGTCAGATCCCCAACCCAATCGGTGGACGCAACGACAGGGTGGAAGACGGCTCGCATCCAGGTCAAGAGAATTGGACCGTCCGCTGTGCGCACCTGCCAGGCTGCGAGGCACTCGAGAAGGCCCCACAGGAGGGCGGTACGCAAGAATGAAGCCCGCCGAATCACCATAGACCTATCCGGGAAGTGGTCCTTCGAGAAGCTGGTGAGAAATGGGGGCTTTATCGGTCATCACGCCATCATAACTCGGTGGCCGGTCGCCAAGAAACCCGGCGGATGTGCGGGTCAAGCGATGGCAATCTTGCGCAGAAGATCAATGTTGGTCAACATCATCCCGGTGCCGCGAACCACCGCTGAACCGGGTTCCTCGCAATGGGCCACCGGGAGACCGGTTTCCTCGCGCAGACGCTTGTCGAGGTTCTTGAGAAGAGAACCGCCACCGGCAAGAATGATGCCCTTGTCGATGATGTCTGCTGAGAGCTCAGGCGGAGTCTGTTCAAGGGCGTTTCTCACCGCGTCGACGATGGTCGATACGATCTCCGTCAACGCCTCGCGGATTTCCTCATCCGTGATGTTCAGGGTCTTCGGCACGCCCTCCACCAGATCGCGACCCTTCACCTCCATGGTCAGCGGTTCATCCAGTGGGTAGGCGGATCCAATCTCAATCTTAATCTGCTCGGCGGTGCGTTCGCCGAGGAGGAGGTTGTACTTCTTTTTCAAATAGTGAATGATCGCCTCATCCATTTCGTTGCCGGCGACTCTAACCGATCGCGAATAGACCACTCCGGCAAGCGAGATCACCGCGACGTCCGATGTCCCACCACCGATGTCGACAATCATATTTCCGGATGGTTCGGTGATCGGCAACCCGGCGCCGATCGCCGCCGCAGTCGCTTGTTCGATGAGGTAGACCTCGCTAGCGCCGGCCTTCAGGGCGGTGTCCCTAACCGCTCGTTTTTCTACCTGGGTGATTTCCGACGGCACCGAAATGATGATCCGCGGACGGACCAGGAACGAGCGGCCGTGAGCTTTCTTGATGAAGTGCTCGAGCATCTTTTCGGTCACTTCGAAATCCGCGATCACGCCGTCCTTCATCGGTCTGATGGCCTCGATATTACTTGGAGTCTTGCCAAGCATTTCTTTTGCCCTGGCACCAACTGCCTCGACGCGATTGGTAATCTTGTTGACGGCGACGATAGAGGGCTCGACTACTGCAATGCCGCGCCCCCGCACATAAACCAGAGTGTTGGCAGTTCCAAGATCGATTGCGAGATCAGAAGAAAACAGCCCGAGTAGGCTGGACAGGTGCATCAATAGACCTCCACGAACACACGTTCGCGATGTTCTGAAAGGTTGCCTGAAGGGTCCACGGCTACGACGACGATGTCGTTCCAACCCTCGATGAATATCTCCACGGTCTTGCGGAATCCCCCCTCGGCATCGAGCTCCACCTTTTCACCGTTGATGGTGAGGGTGGCGCTCGGCTCGGTCTCGCCCTCAAAGATGAACATGTGGCCGAGTTGTTGTGAAGGATAGACCACCAGCTTGGGTGGTGTCGTGTCGGTCGGCAGATGATCGGCCGAGGAGGAGAATACCCGGAAGCGCCTTACGGCGCTCCACTCAGACGACGTCATACTGTGGGCGAGCGCGGCCACCCTCCAGAAATACGTCCCGGGCGCCACCAGTCGCAGGCGAGCGCTGTCTTTAACCAGATAGTCCGCATCAACATCGAGTGACATTTCGTCGAAGGTCTTGGAACGGCTGACCTGGAGATGGACGGCACCGCCAACCGGCCGACCGCGCCACGCGAGCTCGATGATTTCCCTTCGGCCGATGTCAAAACCTGCGTTGTTCTGGGGCTCCACCGGGAACGGGGGATCCGGGATTCTACGCTTTTCGGACATTGAGCCGCCGGCTGAAGCTGCGACCGCCTCGCGTTCGTTCAGCACGACCTCATCACCGCGCGTGTTGCTGACCCGCGCCGAGCCTTGAAAGGCTGAGACGATAGTCTTCTTGTCGTCGGCCGCCACGTCCACCGCTACCCTGCTTTCCCGTTTGATTTCGGTCTCAGCAGCGTCGGTGGTCACCCTCGACGATGTTCCTGAAGTGTAAACGTCTATTCGCCCGACCACCATCTTGACGGCGCCCGGAGCTTCCTCTGAGACCTGATGGTGGATTTCGAGCAGCGAGTTCGGTGAGATGCGGTAGAGGCTGCCGTCGGCGAAGAGAATTTCCGCATTGCCGTCTCGGCCGGTGCGAACGAAGTCGCCGTTGAACACCGGAAGCTGCTGGTGTGCATTCTCCCACTGAGATTGACCGGCTCGTTGCAGCTCGACCCGACCCTCTAGGCTAAAGAACTGGCCGACACCGACCAACTCTTGATTTCCAGCTCCCGCCAACGCCTCGAACCGTCTCCGAGCGCTGTCCGCCGTCGCCTCGGCATCTCCCCAGTTTTGGTCTGCGTACTCCCCACGAGCCGTGTTGAGTTGGTCATTGGCTCCCTTGAACTCACCCTGCCACAGAGGCGGCAGAGGCTGAGCTTCCGCATGACCCCGGGCTGTGACGGCATGATCGATGGCACGCCGAGCCCGCGCCTCGGGTGAGAGGTTGAGGCTCTTGTAGGCAAAAAAGACCAGGGCCGCTGCCACCATGCCGACAACCGTCACAATCAGCACCTTTTTCAGCGGCTGCACACGTACAACGACCCAGTCGAGTTCCAAGCCTCGTCCCACCTTTGCCGAACCTCCCAAAAAACACCGTAACATGCGCGAATTCAAGCGGCAAGCGCACGTCTCAGAGCTCGAATCGCGGCTGTCTGGTCCCATTTTAGATCCTGCAAGAACCGTGATGGATTTCTGAGGATCTCGTGAGCGTGCCGATCTGCATTGATGCCTTGCGCGGACCTTTACACTCGGCTACACTTCCTTGTCCCGATTTTCTGGGATTGGTGGAGGATTTCCGATGGCTCTCAAGTGGTTGCGAGACAACCTGCGTCACCTCAAGTTCATCCTCTGGGGCGTGGTGGCAGTGTTCGTGCTGCTGGTTTTTGTTGACTGGGGCGCGGGTCGCGCCGGCAGCGGCGGCGGCGGCAGCGCCGCGGTCCGTGTCGGAGATCGCGCCGTCTCCGAAACCGAGTTTCTCGACGAAATGCGACGTCTCGACCAGCGGTTTTCCGAGGTTTACGGCGAACGCTGGAACGAGCTCAAGTCGCAGGTGGATCTCGCTGGACAAACCGCGAGCTATATCATCGACCGCGAACTTCAACTCACCGAAGCTCATAATGCCGGCATCATGGTGACCCGTGGGGAGCTTCAGGACGCCATCCTCGAAATCCCGTCCTTTCGACGGGAGGACGGTGAGTTCGTCGGCGCCGATACCTATACGAGAATCATACGATCGTACTTCCGCATGACACCGGAAGAGTTCGAACAGCGTCTCACCGAGGACCTGCTGATCGGTAAGCTCAACACCCTGGCTGAGCAGAGCATCTGGATCAGCGATTCAGAGGCAGAGGAGGAGTATCGCCGGCAGCGGGAGGTCTCCGATCTCGACTTCATCCAGCTGCGGTACGAGCCCCATCTCGCCGAGGTCGTGATCTCCGAGGAAGATGCTCGGAGCGCCTTTGAACACACGGCGGATGAGTTCCACCGAGACGAACAGCGCACCATCCGCTATCTGGTGGTGGAGACTGCGAAGCTCCGTCGTCTCCTGCCGGTCGACGAAGAGGAACTGATCGCCTACTACGACGTTCATAGGGACGAATTTCTCCAAAGTGAGCAGGCGAACGCCCGCCATATCCTGATTCGTGTCGCTCCCGATGCAACGGGAGAAGATGGAGCTGAGGCCGAAGCCCGAGCAAACGGCGTAGCGACTATCGCCCGGCAAGGCGCTGATTTTTCAGAGCTCGCCGCTATTCATTCGGAGGATCCCGGATCCAAGGACAAAGGCGGCGATCTCGGGTGGTTCGGTCGCGACCGCATGGTCAAGGAGTTCGAAGACGCGGTCTTTTCGGCCAAACCGGGCGAGATCATCGGTCCCGTCAAGAGCCAGTTCGGCTATCACATCATCCGTGTCGAAGCCTTCCGTCCGGAGCACCAGCAGCCCTTCGAGGAGGTCGAGGAACAGGTTCGTTCCAGGGTTGTCGAGGGCCGTGCTGCAGCTGAGACAGAGGCCCGGGCGATTGTTCTTGCAAGTCGGTTGGGGACCGAGCGACCCGAGACACAGGCTGAATGGCAGGCGATCGCCGACGAGGATGAAGCGGTGGCCCTCAATCAGAGCCTCCCGTTTGACATCGGGACGTCCATCCCGGGCGCCTCTGAGGACGCCGGTTTGGCCAACGAGGCCTTCGCCGCAGCCGTCGGAAACATCCACGGACCGGTCGCCAACCCCCGAGGTTGGATCGTGTGGCAGCTCGAGGAAATCCGTCCCGCAGGCATCCCTCCCTTTGAGGATGTTCGTTCCGAGGTGGAGCAGACCTTGCGCCGCGAGCGCGCGTTGGCGCTGACCGAGGAGGACGGGCGGCAACTCGCCGAGCGTTGGCGTCTGGGCGAGGATGGCGTGGCCTTGGCCGCGGAAATTGGATCGACCGTCACCGAGGCGCGTGATCATCGCCGGGGTGCTCCGGTGGGAACCCTCGGCGTGATGACGGCCCTCGACCGCGGGGTGTTTTCAGCTACAGAAGGCGAAATCCTCGATCCAATCACCGCTGGGGGTCGCGGGGTCGTGGTGGTTAAGGTGAAAAGGCTCGATCTGGTTGATCCCGCCGAGCTCGTTGATTTGCTCGACGACATCCGCGCACGTCTGATGGCGGACCGGGCGGGCCAGCTCATGCGTTCGATCCTCGACGAACGGCGACGTGACACCGTCATCACCGTCGACACCGAGTTCCTCGAACGATTCGCACCGACCAGCTCATGATCGGACGGCTCGAGGGCCGGCTCCACCGGGTTGACCCGGGCACAGTCCTGATTGACGTTGGTGGCGTCGGCTATCTGGTTTCGACCACCTTACGGGCATTTCAGGAGTTGACCGATCGTGAGAGCGCGACACTGTGGATCCACACTCAGGTCCGTGATGACGCGATCGTTCTCTTCGGCTTTCCCGATCGTCTGGAGCTCGAAGCATTTCTGAAGCTGATCGCAGTCGCAGGGGTTGGCCCACGAACCGCCCTTGGGGTGCTGTCGGCATTGACCGCGGACGAGCTCGCCGAAGCCATCCAGGCGGCGGACCTCGCACTCCTGCAACGAAGTCCCGGCGTCGGTCGTAAGACCGCCGAACGAATCCTTCTCGAGCTCAAGGACAAGATGGCGGTCACCTTGGCGGGTCGAGGCGATCTTCGTGGCGATGCGGTATCTGCGCTGGTCAACCTGGGCTACTCACGGCGGGATGCGCAGCGGACGGTTGACGCGGCATGGTCCGATGTCGGCGAAGACGATCTCGGTAATCTCTTGCGTTCAGCCCTCCAGAAGCTGACACGGTAAAGGGTTCAGGGTTCAGGGTACAGGGCACAGCGACCACTCCGAACCGTGAACCCTGTGCCCTGAACCCTGTGCCCTGTTAAAGTCGAATCGTGAACGATGAAGTTCTGACCACCGAAGTTGCGCCCGAAGAACGTTCGTACGAGGAGGGGCTGAGACCTCGGCGACTCACCGAGTTTGTCGGCCAGGAGCGGCTCAAGACCAATCTCGGAGTTTTCATCGGCGCGGCACGCGACCGCGGCGAGGCACTCGACCACGCGCTGTTCTTTGGCGCCCCCGGGCTCGGCAAGACCACCCTTGCACACATCGTGGCGACCGAGATGGACGCCCAAATCCATTTCACCTCGGGGCCGGTGCTGGAACGCGCCGGCGACCTGGCCGCCATGCTCACGAACCTGCAAGACGGCGACGTGCTCTTCATCGACGAGATCCACCGCCTTCCCCCGGCTGTGGAGGAGATCCTGTACCCGGCGATGGAGGATTTCGAGCTCGATCTGGTGATCGGGCAGGGTCCGGCTGCGCGCAGCGTGCGGTTGACTCTTCCCCGCTTCACTCTGGTCGGCGCCACCACGCGCACCGGGTTGTTGACGGCCCCCTTGCGGGATCGTTTCGGAATCGTCCATCGTCTCGAGTTCTACCCGGCCGAAGATCTCGCGGTGATTGTGGCTCGTTCGGCAGGGATCCTCGACATCGATATTGCGCCCGACGCCGCAGACGAGATTTCAAGACGCTCCCGCGGGACCCCACGAATCTCCAACCGGCTCTTGCGGAGAGTGCGGGATTTCGCCCACCACCTGAAGTCGGCGAAGGTGACCCTCGAGGCGACCAAATGGGGTCTCGAGCAGATGGAGGTGGATGCCTTTGGACTCGACCACCTCGATCGGCAACTTCTGACGACCATCATCGACATATACGATGGCGGACCGGTTGGCCTGAAGGCTCTTTCCGCGTCGATCGGAGAGGACCGTGGCACCCTCGAGGAAATCCACGAGCCCTATCTGTTGCAGATTGGATTGCTGCAGCGGACCCCCCGTGGCCGAACTGTGACTGCGAACGCTTACCGTCATCTCGGTCTCGAGCCCAGAAGCGCCGGCGGGGGGCTCTTCAACGAACGAGGGCCCGGTTGAGCCGCATTCCGGTCATTCTCAACCCCACAGCGGGCGGGGGTCGTCTGATGCGCGCCCAAAAAGCCGTCGAGGTGGCAGCCGGCGCGGCCGGCGCCGAGATTGAGATCTGGCCCACCCACGGTCCCGCCCATGCGACCGAGCTTGCGGAACGCGCGGCGGCTGAAGACCGGCACCTGGTGTTTGTGTTTGGCGGTGACGGTACCTACAACGAGGTCGCGCGAGGTCTTCTCGGATCAGCCACCTCCATGGCAGTCCTGCCGGGCGGAACCACCTCCGTTCTGGCATATGAGCTCGGGGTTCCGCGGCCGGCGGCCCGAGCCGTCGCCGCTCTTCTCGATGGTGAGGACCGGGCGATGCGGGTTGGACGCAGCAATCGCGGCGACGTGGTCTTGCTCATGCTCTCTGCCGGCCCGGATTCGCACATTCTCGAAAGGCTGCGGCCCTCCTTCAAACGCTTTGGCGGCAGAATAGGTGTTGCCCTCGAGGCCATTGTCGAAACCATGTCCGGCGGACCGCTGCCGCGGATGCGAGTCACGATCGGTAATAGGACGATCGCCGCCGGATGGGTAATTGTGGGGAATTCCAGATGTTATGCCGGACGGTTCTGTGCGACGCCCGGCGCCGATCCGTTTCGCGACGATCTCGTGGTGGTCGCCCAACAGAGCAGTGGAAGGCGCGCAGCGGCGTCCTTTCTTCTCGGCATTCCACGCGGCCGACACGTTCACCGGCACGACGTGACGCGGGAGGTGGTCAGCCGCGTCCGCATCGATCCGGCTACTGCCGGCGCCGAGGTGCCGTACCAGGTAGACGGTGACGTCGTCGGAGTGTTACCCGTCGAAATCGGCATCGATCCGCAGTCGCTGTGGGTTCGCCTGCCCAACGTTTGAACGTAAAATCGTTAGAACAATAGAGCGACGTTCTGTGTGGCGCTTGAGGGCGGGTGAGCGGAACGTTCTAACGTATAACGTTTAAACGTTTTAAACGTCGTCATAGATCTGCGAACAGATCCGTCGAGATGTATCGCTCCGCTGTGGAGGGGGCGATGAATACGATGAGCTTGTCCTCCATCTCTTCACGGGATGCGATCCTCAGAGCGGCGGCACAGGCTGCCCCGGTCGAGATGCCGGCGAGGATCCCCTCCTCGCGGGCGAGACGACGGGCGGTGGCGAAGGTTTCCTCGTTTGAGACTCTCACCACCTCATCGATCAGCGCGACATCGAGATTGTCCGGAACAAAGCCGGCGCCGATGCCCTGGATCTTGTGAGAGCCCGGCTCCCCGCCTGAGAGAATCGGCGAGTTCTCCGGTTCCACGGCGACGATGTGGATTCCCGGCCGCCGCTCGCGCCACACCCGCCCGACGCCGGTCACGGTGCCCCCGGTTCCGACCCCGGCGACAAACACATCCATGAGCCCGTCGGTGTCCCGCCACAACTCGAGGGCGGTGGTCGTGGCGTGGACGTTGGGATTTGCCGGGTTGGAAAACTGGAGCGGCATCACGGCGTTGGGGGTCTCCGCGACCAGCTCCTCGGCGCGGGCGGCGGCCCCTCTCATTCCATCCGCGGCCGGGGTCAGAACGGTTTCCGCCCCCAGCAATTTCAGAACATCCCGTCGTTCGATCGACATCGAGTCCGGCATGGTGAGAATGCAACGGTAGCCGCGAGCGGCCGCCACCATGGCGAGGGCGATGCCGGTGTTTCCAGAGGTCGCTTCGACGATGGTAGAGACTCCCGGCTCGAGCTTCCCCTCGGATTCGAGAGCTTCCACCATGGCGACTCCGATACGATCCTTGACCGAATGGGCGGGGTTGAAGAACTCGAGCTTGGCCACCACCTGTCCCGGCAGATCCTCAGCCATGCGGCCGAGCCGGACGAGTGGGGTATCTCCCATGAGACGCGTGATATCGGTTGCGATGCGCATGACACACCATCCTTTGTTTTCTCTGAGGTTCACAACGTGCGGGAGGCCATCTCTCTTCCCGCGAGACGGCTGCGCCGCTGCGGTACAATGTTTTGCGGAGGAAGAGGGTTGGATTTTCTCGAACGGCTCGATGCCCGTGCGGCCGCAGTCGGCGGTCGAGTCGTTCTCGCCGAGGGTCATGATCCACGTGTCATCGAGGCCGCCCGGGAACTTTCCAGCAACCCGGCATACGACGTGACGTTGCTCTGTCCTGGCGAGGCTCGGACCGGCGCCCATGTAGAGCTCGAGGGTTGCGGGGTTGAGGTCGTCGATCCGGCGACCGATCCGCGCCGTGCAGACCTCGCCGCACTCCTGCATGATCGTCGCGCGCACAAGGGTTTGACCGAGGAGGAGGCGTTTTCGGTGGTTGAAGACCCGCTCTACTTCGCCTCCCTGCTGGTTGCGTCCGGCGCCGCCGATGCATCAGTTGGAGGCGCGGTGCGGACAACCGCCGACACGGTGCGCGCCGCCCTCCATTGCATCGGTCCGGGAAAGGGACTGCGGACGATCTCGTCAGCTTTTGTCATGGTGCATCCCAATCCTCGATGGGGCGATGACGGGGTGATGGTTTTTTCTGATTGTGCAGTGCTTCCAGACCCGAGCCCCGAGCAGTTGGCCGAGATTGCCATCTCGGCGGCGGCCACCTTCGCATCCATCGTCGGTGGTGAGCCGCGGGTGGCGCTGCTCTCCTTCTCCACCAAGTCCTCCGCCGATCATTCGCTGGTTGAAAAGGTTCAAGCCGCCTGCTCAGAGCTCAAAAGTCGCAACCCTGGTTTCCTCTTTGACGGCGAGCTTCAGCTTGATGCCGCCCTCGTGCCGGCGATCGGTGAAAGCAAGGCGCCCGACTCGGCAGTTGCAGGACGCGCAAACGTGCTCGTCTTCCCCGACCTCAATTCGGGCAACATCACCTACAAGGCCGTCGAACGGCTCGGAGGAGCGCGTGCGCTCGGTCCGCTCATGCAGGGGCTAGCCAAACCGGCCAACGATCTCAGCCGCGGATGTTCGGCAGGCGACGTCGTGCAGACCAGCCTGCTGAGTCTCCTCCAGGCGAAGGGATAACTGATGCGGGTCTTAGTTCTCGGTTCCGGCGCTCGCGAGCACGCCATCGTCCACGCGTTGCGGCGGTCCCAGGGGGTGAGCGAGGTCTTTGCCGCCCCAGGGAATCCGGGGATTGCCCAGGCTGCCGACCTCCTTCCTGTGGCTGCGGATGACCTTCCCTCGGTCGCCGAGGCTGCGGCGGACCTTCGCATCGACCTCACCATTGTCGGTCCGGAACTTCCCCTGGCGATGGGAATAGGAGATGAGTTCGAACGCCGTGGACTACGCCTCTTTGGCCCCCATCGCGCCGCCGCCGAGCTCGAGGCGAGCAAGGTTTTCGCCAAGGAGTTCTGTGGGCGGCACGGTATCCCGACCGCGAAGTCCGAGATTGTCCGATCACAGGATGAGGCCGTGGCTGCGGCGCGTGGGTTCTCCTTGCCGGTCGTCTTCAAGGCGGATGGGCTCGCGGCGGGCAAAGGCGTGTTCATCGTTCGCACTCAAGAAGACCTCGAACAGGCTCTCGAAGCGTTCTATGTTCAGCGACGATTTGGCGACGCAGCAGACCGGGTTCTGGTGGAGGAATGTCTCGAGGGTAACGAGGTTTCATACATGGTCATCAGCGACGGCACGAGGGTGGTGCCGATCGCCACTTCCCATGACTACAAGCGAGCCGGAGAGGGCGACACAGGTCCCAACACAGGCGGAATGGGGGCCCACTCACCTGCGCTCGTCATCCCTCCCGGAACCAGCCGCATCATCCTCGACAACGTGGTGAAGCCGACGATCGCCGGCATGGCCGAGGAGGGGCGTGAGTTCCGAGGCGTGCTTTACGCAGGTCTGATGATGACCTCCGACGGGCCAAAGGTACTGGAGTTCAACTGCCGTCTCGGAGACCCGGAAACCCAGGCGATCTTCCTGCGTCTGGACGACAACTTCGCGGCCATTGCCCGTGACGCCGCCGACGGCATGCTCGGAGTCCAGAACATGAAGTGGCGGAAGGAGGCGGTCGCCTGTGTCGTGATGGCCGCGAAGGACTACCCTGGAATTCCCCGCAAGGGAGACGAGATCATGGGGACCGACGAAGCCATGGCGCTTGCGGGCGTGACCGTCTATCACGGCGGAACCCGTCTCCTCGACGGACGTCTGGTGACCTCCGGCGGGCGGGTGCTGTCGGTCTGCGGTCGTGGAACGACGTTGGATGAAGCACTCGATACGGCGTATGAGGGCGTAGGGAAGATCCATTACGACGGCATGTGGTATCGCCCGGACATCGGGCGCGACACGCTGGAAAAGCTCGGAACATCGGATGGCTGATCCCGAGGTCGTGATCCTGCTCGGCTCCGCAAATGACTGGAAACATCTCCAGGGGGCCGTCGATGATCTGCGGAAGCTCGGGATCACATTTGAGGTGCACGTGTCATCCGCCCACCGAACTCCGGTGCGAACGGCTGAGCTCGTACAATCCGCCGAGAACGCCGGCTGCCGAGTATTCATCTGCGCCGCGGGAATGGCCGCCCACCTTGCCGGTGTGGTGGCGTCCTCGACCACACGGCCGGTGCTTGGGGTACCGTTGCCCGGAGGGGTGCTCGACGGAGTTGACGCACTGCTGTCAACGGTTCAGATGCCGGCCGGGATCCCGGTGGCGACCTTCGCCGTGGGCTCGGCAGGGGCGCGCAACGCGGCGATTTTTGCCGCCCAGATCGTGGCCGGGGATCGACCGGAAGTTCAAGCGTCACTCGAGGCCCTGCGGTCCGAAGGCGAAGAGAAGGTCTTGGCCGGCGACCGGCAGATCAGGGCCGCGGTCAGTGGGGAGGAGGCCCGGTGACATCTGCGTTGGTTCAATGCTCGGTACCGCCCAAGACCGAGGACTGGGTACCGGTCTTGGTGGATCCCGATCTTCCGCCGATGTCCTGCCGGGCCGGAATGCTCGAGCTCAAGCATGGTGAAGCGATCATTGTCGAAACCCCGGACGGCAAGTTCCTAGGCAAGGTGACGGTATTCGCTCCTCCGTCATTTAAGAAACCCCGGAAACTGACAGCGCGGATTGTCCGTCGAGCCACACCGGCGGACGAGAAGAGACACGAGGATACCGGCTATCTCGAACGCGAGATCGAACAGTATCTCCGGCGACGGACCCGTGAACTCGCGCTCGAGCTTCACCCGTTCAAGGTGCGTCTGCCACTGTCCGGCCGCAAGGCAGTCATATATTTCTCAGCCGAAAAGAGGGTCGACTACCGACCGCTGCAAAGGGATCTCGGGAAACGCTACCGGCGGCGGATCGAGATGCGGTCCATGGGTGTGCGTGACGGTGCGCGGATGTGCGGCGGTCTCGGCCCGTGCGGGCGGTGTCTGTGCTGCACGACCTTTATGGACCGGTTCCACTCGGTGACAGTGCGTATGGCCAAACGTCAGAACCTGAGCCTCAATCCGGCCAAGATTTCCGGGCTCTGCGGTCGCTTGATGTGTTGTCTTTCGCACGAGGTCGACCAGTACCCCGAGCAGCCGCGCGGCCGGCGCTGATCAACCGGGATCTCAGGTTGGCCGGGGGAGACACGCCGGTCGATTTCTGGTAAATTGATCCCAGACCCTACAGAGACTTCATGCTTCCGGAATCCCTTCGCCGCACAGCATGGGGCGTGAGGAGAGCGTAATGGGCGATCGAAAGCTGATCCGACCGTCGATGAACGAGATGATGGAGAAATTCCCGACCCGATCCACTGGTCGCCGCAAGCAGGTACCGGCCGAGCAGACAAACGCCGAGAGCTTTTACTATCTCAAGCAGATGCAGAACCGCACCGCGATGGTGGTGGTTCTCACCGACGGGACCGAGCTCAAGGGTTGGATCGAGTGGTACGACAAGAATTGTCTCAAGCTCAACCGGGTCGACGCACCCAACCTCTTGCTGTTCAAGCACTCCATCAAGTTCATTTTCAAGGAAGAGGAGCTGCGCGCGCGCCGGCGCCGCCGTCCACCACCGGCCTCACGCTAACCCGCATATCTCACCAGCTTCAGCTCGAGGTTTGGAGCATCTGCAGGATCCGACTGATCACAAGGTCGAGGGCAACGGTATTGAATCCGCCTTCGGGGATGATGATATCGGCCCAGCGCTTTGACTGTTCCACGAACTCGAGGTGCATCGGTCGCACGGTGGCCAGGTACTGCTCCACCACGTTCTCCACCGAGCGCCCGCGTTCCGCCATATCCCGGTTCAGACGGCGGATGAAACGCAGGTCGGCATCGGTGTCGACGAAGATCTTGATATCGAGGAGCTCGCGGATATCCGGAATCGCGAGGATCAGAATGCCCTCGAGCAGAATGACCGGCCGCGCCTCCACGCGCTCGATGTGCGCGGTGCGCACGTGGCTGGAGAAATCGTAAACCGGGAGCTCTGCTGGTTTGCCGACCTTGAGAAGCTTGAGTGTCTCGACCAGGAGTGATTCTTCGATGGCATCGGGGTGATCGAAGTTGTGGTGGATGCGCTGCGCCTCGTCGAGATGGGCGAGATCGTGGTAATACCGATCCTGGTTGATCGTGACGATTCTCTCGCGTCCGACCCTGCGAACGATCTCATTCGCCACCGTCGTCTTGCCCGAGCCTGTTCCACCGGCAACGCCGATGCACAGCGTATCGATGGTGGAGCGGGTATGGTCATCGGACAGGTCGGTCACAGGTACTTGATGGTCTCCTGCGCAGTCACGACATCGGGTCCATCCGGAGCGACCTCGATGTATTTTTCGAGGTGGGTCTTGGCCCCCTCCATATCACCCGTGCGAAGGAGCAGCATTCCATACTCGAAGTTGCACTCGGGGAAATCCGGATCCGCATCCAGGCATTTCTCGAGCAGGGGGCGGGCGCCGTCATCGTCCATTTTGTTGAGGAAGGCGGCCGCCTGATTGAAGAGGATCGTAGGATCCTCGGGATTGAGATCCTGATATTGAGCCATGTAGGCCGCGTGCGCCTCTGTGTCGCCAAGAACCTGGCTCGTGTTGGCCGCGATGGCAAGGCATTGAACGGACTCGTCGTCCTGTTCGAGACACATCCGCGCCGCCGCCAAGGCGCCTTCCATATCTCCCGCGTCATAGCTGAGCTCGGCAAGGCCTGAGAGCGCCGGCACCAGATCGGGTTTGGCCGCGACCGCCTCTTTGAACTTTGCCAGGGCGCCCTCGGTGTCTCCGGCCTTATAGAGCCCCCTGGCCTCCTCGAGCTCCTTGTAGCCGGGTTGTTGGATGAGCTCGATCTGGCCTGCGGCCGTTGCCTCGGCGATACTCAAGAGCTTGAAATCAAACTCGTTGTCCATGCTGCCCGCATCGACCTTGAAGGGGCGTTCCTGGGGCTGATAGCCCTCGGCTTTAACGTGGAAGACATAATGTTGGGTCGCATCGAGTATGAGGGCCCTGAACGTTCCTTTTTTGTCGACCGTGACGACCTTATTGAAATTGATGAACTCTTGCGCCGGGTTGCCGGTGATGGTGATGACGGCATCTGGAATGGGGTTGCCCTG
>RCNG010000356.1_pt1 | contig 20517 bp, 15 predicted proteins | sample 2041371 | NCBI WGS metagenome assembly RCNG01 (sample SAMN09708227, study PRJNA481090) | Marine sediment metagenome, whole genome shotgun sequencing project. | biome: marine sediment; feature: ocean; material: sediment; isolation source: Sewage treatment plant 1 marine sediment (STP1) ... | reverse complement strand
GGGGACCGCCCAGCCACATGTTGCCCGAAACGCGACTTATGAACAGAAAGTCGCAGAGCGTGGGCAGGTAGGCGCCTCCGGCAATGCAGGGACCCATCAAGACGGTGATCTGAGGCGTAACGCCTGAGAACCGCGATTGAATCCTGAATTGCCAGTCGATGCCGGCCATGGGGACTTCCCGGTATCCCAGGCGACCGCCCGAGGAATCCAGCAGGTGAACGATCGGGATGCCCCACTCGGCGGCCATCTGCATGGGTATGGCTGTCTTCATCATGGTCTGTATGCCGAGCGACCCGCCGAGGACGGTGAAATCCGAGGCCGAAACCATCACCAGCCGGCCGTGGACCTCCGCCGTGCCGACCACAAGCCCATCGCAGGGCGCGTCCGTGAACTTGCCGTCAATACGCGTTCCCGTTGTGTTCACAAAGGAACCGAGTTCGTTGAATGTGCCCGGGTCGATCAGGATGTCGATACGCTCCCAGGCGGTCAGCTTGCCACGGTCGTGCTGCCGGTCAATGTGTTTCTGTCCGCCCCCAAGTTTGTTCTTCTCCTGGATGTCCAGAAATTTCTGTATGGCCTCGTCCATTCGTTTGCCCATTCTTATTCCCTCCAGCTTAACTTCATGCCGGTTTGACAGACCGTCTCTTCTTCGGCAACTCTTCACGCTTGTTCCGCGACGCCCGCAACGCCCTTACGATACGGGGCCGGGTGTCCCGGGGATCGATGGCATCGTGCACGGTGTAGTAATGGGTAAACCCCTTGCCCATGTTCATCACGCTGAACTGCTCCCTCAGTATGCCGAGGTAGAAGTCGTATACCTCGTCGTAGTTGCCCTCTTCCTTCGCCTTTGCCAGTTCCTTGTGGAAAACCGCCAGCACGATGGACTCCGGTCCGGTGGGGGCGAATTCGGTCGTGGGCCAACCGTAGATGAAGTCGGGCCCCATCTTTGTGCAGCCCATGGTGATGTTCGATCCGCCGTAGGAGCGTCGAAGCACGATGGTCACCTTGGGGTTTGTCAGATGGGAGTAGCCGTGGAGGTTCTTGGCCCCGTGACGGATGACGCCCATTCGCTCCCACTTGTCGCCCGGCGGATAGGCCGTGGTGTCGGACATGGTGATGATTGGAATGTTGAAATTATCCAGAAACATCATGAACCGGTCGTACTTGTCCGAGGAGTCGGGATCCATGATGCCGCTGAGCTCGTCCGGGTTGCTGGCCGCGATGCCAACGGGCATGCCGTCGAACCGGGCGAATCCCACCGCGAGGTTAGGGGCGAAGTCTTCCTTGATCCTGAAGAACTCGCCATCGTCCACGATCAGGTCGATGACCTCGTGGATGTCGTAGGTGAACTTCACATTGTCCGGCATCACGTCGAGAAGCGCCTCTTCCCTTCGGTCCGGGTCGTCGGTACAGTCCACCCTGGGGGGCTCCTCCCAGCAGCTCTGAGGCATGAACTCCAGCAGCCGTTTGGCCAGGTCCATGGCCTCTTCGTCGCTCTCCGCCACGAGGTCGACCTGGCCGCTCTTCTGCATGTGAAAGTCCGCGCGGCCCGCCTCCTCGGATTCAATCTCTCCACCCAACCACAAGAAGCCGGTGTTCTCGTTCATGATCAGGAAGTCGGACAGCACCGGCACCTGAGCCAGCGGCCCGGCGCAGGGCCCCAACACCAGGGCAATCTGCGGGATGACCCCGGAATACAGACAGTAGTTGCGGACCAGTCGGGCCAGGCCGTGCAAGCCGACGAAGCCCCGGGTGAAGCCGATCCGGGATCCCACCGAGTCGAAGATGCCGATAATCGGTATGTTCTCCTGTCCGGCCATCTGCACCAGCTCGGCTATTTTCCAGACGCCCTGGTCGCCGATGGCCCCGGACATAACCGTGAAGTCGGTCGCATAGATCATCGCCTGCCGGCCGTTGATTCGCGCCGTGCCCATGACCACGCCATCCGAGGGGCTGGGCTTGTCGAGCTCTCCCAACTGGTTCCGCATATCCCGAACCAGGGAGCCAAGCTCTTGAAACGATCCCGGGTCGGCCAGATAGTCGATCCGCTCGCGGGCCGTCAGCTTGCCCAGTTCGTGCTGGACGGCTATACGGTCCTGCCCTCCCCCTTCCAGATTTTCCCTGTTGTTCACGGCCATTTTTTCCAAAAAGCCGTCCATCCATTGTCCCATCTCAGCCGCCTCCTCTATCTCCTGTAGTTCGAAAACCGGCTAACTCAATCCCTTCTCCTTATCGTACTTCACCCCCCCATGGGGGACGGGACCGGCCCTGAGGAAGTTGGAGCGCAGGCGCCGATCGAGGATCTCCTCGGCCCGGTGTCCGACTTCCAGCATCTTCTCAATGTCGATGCCTGTAGATACGCCCATCTCTTCGAACATTCCCACCAAGTCCTCGGTGCAGGTGTTGCCGGAAAAGCCCGTGTCGTAGCGCGCCGCTCCGGTCTTGGGTTGGCCTCCGATAGCCCCCAGGGAGGTCTCGATTCGGCCCACGCCGTAGGTCAGGGCCACCAGCGAGTTCGCCACCCCCCAACCGCGCGTGTCGTGGAAGTGGGCAATCACCTGCTCGGGCTTGAAACCCTCGGCAAAGATGCGCTCATAGAAGTCACCCACCTGTCTGGGGTTGGACGATCCGGTGGTGTCGCCGAAGCCTATGGTGGTCGCCCCCATGTCGAGCCACCACTTGCCCATCTCGATCACCGGCTCAATGGGCACGTCCCCCTGGATCGGGCAGCCGAAGGCGGTCAGCACCCACGCTGACAGCGCGTGACCTGTATCCAGAACGTCCTTGATCATCCCCTCCAGGATCTTGCGGTTCTCAGCGTGCGTCATGTTGGTATTCGCCTGGTTGTGCACCTCGCTGGCACTCATGGCCATCCCGATCTCTTCAACGCCGTAGCCCTCCTCCTTGGACCGGAGGGCCCGGTCCACCGCCTTGGGCCGGAAGCACCCTCCCCGGTACACCAGGTCAGGGCCCCGTGGGATGCGCCGCAGCACCTCTTCCGCATCGGCGAACTGGGGCAGGAATTTTGGGTGGGCAAAGGTGGTGGCTTCGATCACCTTGATGCCGGCGGCCACCATCTTCTCGATCATCTCCACTTTTTCGTCGGTGGATATCTGCTTCTCTTCGTTCTGCAACCCGTCCCGGGCCCAGCACTCGCAGATCGCCACCTTTTCGGGCACATTGATCTCGTTCAACTTGATTCCATTCGTCATTTCGGACACCTCCTCCCCTTCATCAAGGCATTAGATCACGAAGCAGCAACGTACGTGCCAACGTCATCAAATATTTATCCTATTAATATTATTGAGTTTTTTATGCTGGATCGGATGCGTCACAAGAGGGTATTGCCTTAATACAGGCAGTGCTGTCGGCATGACGGCAATTTTTCTTGACCGCTCGGTCCTCAAGTCGTAGTCTACTACTAGCAGTTATTCCCGCGCGTAGCGAATTGCCCCCAATCATGGATATTGCGAGGGAGTCGCAGACGACCGCGGCAATCCCCCAGCTTTACCGGCAGGAGGAGAAGGGGCTGGGAGATTGCTTCAGTCGCTGTCGCTCCTTCGCAATGTCCGCGCTTTGCGTAGCCGTCTGAATGTGCACGGGTGGCGAAAAAGGTGTCAGAAAAAGGTGTCAGGAACCTTTTTCATGGTTGAGGCAGTTACCCCATGGAGCGAAAAAGGTTCCTGACACCTTTTTCGCCGGGTTCCTATCAGTGGACATTGTCAGGAGGCGTCCGACATGAACCACAAAATCCCGGATTTCACACCGGCCCAGAGGGACTTCCTGGCTGCGCTGGAAGCGTGCGGTGAGGCAGTTCCCTTCGACGCGGCCAAGACCATGGCCCCTTTGCGCCCAGGTCCGCTCGAAGATCTGATCAGGCGATGCGATCAACTCGGCTGGATCCACAGGACCGAAGACGACAGGATCGGCCTCACCCGGGACCTTCCGGAAACGGTCCGATACGACCTCAAGCTCACCAATACGCCGGAGCACGTGTCCGTTCTGATTGAAAGGATCCGCGCGGCGGGACTCCCCGAAAGCTTGCCAAAGGCCGCAGTGATCAAGCTGCTGGAAAGTTCGGGGAAGATAGACGAGGCAGCCGATATCGAACTCGACCTTGCTCACGCATTCCTCGAGCAGCGTGACCATGACCAGGCCTACCTGTACCTCAGCAGGGCCGTCGGAAGACTCCACAGCTATATCACCGGGGGAGGAGACGCAAGAGACCGTCTGTTCGTGGAGGCGGCCCTCGAGTTATCGAGCGTCTCGTTCGCCGTGGGCCGAGGGATGCAAGTGTTGGCCTCTTACCTGCGCACAGCGGTCAACCTGGCAGAGGCCTCCGGCAACGTAAGGTCTCACGCCCTGGCGTGCCTGCACCTGGGTCGGTTGCTCGCCTATCTCGACCAACGATCCGAATCCCTCGCCATGCTCGTCGCCGGCAAGGAAGAAGTGGAACGCTTGGGGGATACGGATATCCTGAAAGCTGCGGCCGAGTTTCTCGGCCTCTACTTCATGATGCAGGGCCGGTTCAAAGAGGCCCTGATCCACTTCGAAAGGGCCGAAGAGCACTTCACACAAGCAGGAGACCGCCTCCTGGTGTATCCGATGATCCTCTGGAGCCTCGGGATTACCCTGTTCGCGACGGGACAGGTTCCCCGGGCCCTCGGGTTCTTTCAGGGCTACTGGCGTTCAGCAAAGGATATGGGCTTGCCTGCGGTGGCTTCCATCGCCCGGGCCATCCTCGGCTTCTCACTGGCTGTGGCCCGGAAGCGGCGGGAAGCCCTCTTTCACCTAAACGCCTCCCTCGAGGAAGCGCGTGAGGGCAGGAACGCCTACTCGCTCTTCATCGCCAGGGCCGGCCTGGCCATTCAGTCTTTCCACGACGGCGACCTGCAGAAGGCTTTCGAGTTACTTCGATCGGCTGTGGTAGAGGGCCACAAGGCGACATCCGCACTTGTCATGCTGCACGTATACCTCCTCGATGTACTTGCGTCGCTCCATGATCACGGCTTCGAGCCCATAACCGAGGGTTGGGAATACGAAGAACAATTGGAACTCTTCTTGAAGGAGCCAAGTCTCCCTCGACGGGGTATCGCCCTCAGGCTGCGGGCCGAGGACAACCTGCGTTCAGGAAAGAACGCTGCCCAGGTGATGGAGGACCTCACCGTCAGCCAGGACTATCTTCAACGCGCTGGGGCCATCTTGCCGTTGAACGACACCCTGCTCACAATGGCGCGACTCAAGCTACGTGAAGGCGACCACGAGGAAGCACATGCTTTGGCCCAAAAGGCGTGGCATCAAATACGGGGAATGGGCCTCGAGTTGGAGTACGTACCCCAAGATCTCAGGTTCATGCTCGAGGAGGAGGCCTCGTGGCGCACCGAAAGAGACTCCGCACAGATACTCGTGGATCACTATTTCGACTTCCTGCATGCACTGGATGCTGCTGCGGATGAGGAGGAACTCTTCCATCGGGCAGTTCGTCGATTAAGCCAGATCCTCGGGGCGGAGCGAGGGGCTCTGTTCTGGACGCCCGCAAAGGGGAGCGTGGCGAACCTCGAGTTGAGAGCCGGGCACAACTTCACCAAACGGGAGATGCATTCCGAGGCCTTCAAGCCGAGTCTTTCATTGATCCAGAAGGCCTTCAAGGAGAACCAATACATCCGGACCCGCCCGGAGGCTCCTCGAGTGCAGTCGCTCGACGAAGAAATAAAGGGGCTTCTCTGTATCCCCATTCAGGTCGGATTCGAGGTGAGGGGGGTCCTGTACTACGACAATTCGTACGTGAGCGTAAATTTCGATTTCCTGCCCCCTCAATGGACACCACTCCTGGTCAGCCACACGAACAATTACATCGGCCACATCCTGGAACTCATTCAATTGCGGGAAGAAACGAGCAGGCTGGCGGCGGACAAGTCGATTCAAATGGAACGTCTTGGGGGTGATCCCATCCTGGCGCAAGCACCGATCATGCTCAAGGTTCTCGATCAGGCGGAAAAGGCTGCCCGGTCGGAAGCCACACTCCTGGTGACGGGAGAGACAGGCACGGGCAAGGAACTCCTGGTGAGCAGGATTCACAAGCAGAGCCAACGGGCTGACGGGCCGTTCATCGTCGTAGACGCGACGACCATACCGGAGAACCTCGTGGAGAGCGAGCTGTTTGGCCACGAGAAAGGGGCCTATACCGGAGCGGACAGCAGGAAGAGAGGCCGTATCGAGCTTGCTCACGAAGGAACGCTCTTCATCGATGAGATCGGTGAACTGCCCTTGCCGATGCAGGCCAAGCTCCTGCGGGCACTCGAAGGAAAGTCCTTTTACCGCGTCGGAGGAACGCAACCGGTAAAGTCCGATTTCCGGCTCGTTGCTGCGACGAATCGTCGGCTCTCGGTTGAGGTGGCAGCGGGACGCTTTCGACAGGATCTCTATTATAGACTCAATGTCATTCCCATCGCTCTGCCGCCCCTGCGAGACCGTCCTGACGACATCATCCTGCTGGCCCGAAACTTCTTCCGCTACTTCTGCAACCGGTACGGACGCCGGGGGCTCGAGCTGACCCGTCAGGATGAGGACAAACTGACTGCCTATCCCTGGTTCGGCAATGTAAGAGAATTGAAGAATGTCATCGAGCGGGCGGTAACCTTGTCCAGCGGAAAGAAACTCATCCTGGACCTCCCCATAGGGCAGACCTCCCCTGAAGAACAGACCTTTCCGGATTCACCAACTATGGACGAGCTTCAACGTCGCTATATCACGCACGTACTCGAAAAGACGCGCGGACGCATCTATGGCCCAAACGGCGCCTCCGAGATCCTGGGAATGAAAAGATCAACGCTGTATACAAGAATGTACAAACTTGGAATAAGGAGGACTGCTAAATGAATACAAATACTTCGCCCGTCTCACTGTCCAAAATTGATGAAGAACGATTTGGGATTCGTGTTGCAAAGGCTCCTGAAGTAACTCAAGACACTTTTTCATTAATCATGGATTTTTGTTATGAAAATGGCGTGGACATGCTTATTGCTCGCTGCCCCTGTTCTGAGCAATCCAGTGTTCAGATAATGGGACAGAATGGATTCCTATTAATGGATACAATCCTTTATTCCAAACTCGATTTGTTGGCAGTTCCTGCTCCCCAAGCGCCTAAAGATCCTGTAGAATTTGTGGTACGTTCCGTCCGAGTGGGTGAGCAACATACCGTTAAGAGCATGGCCGCGGAGTGTTTCAGGGGCCACAAAGGTCACTATCATTCAGATCCGAAGTTGGACCCAGCCAAATGTGAAGAAATATATCCCGATTGGGCTTATAGGGCATGTATCTCAAGTGAGGTTGCCGACGAAGTTGTCGTGGCTGATATGGGAAACGATCTATTAGGGTTTGTCACATTGCGCCTGGTGGACCCAGGTGAATGTCATGTGGATTTGGTTGGAATTGTTCCAGGACGGCAGGGGCGAGGCAGTTACCGATCCTTTCTAATTCACATTATGGATTGGGCTCGATCAAAGGAGGTAAAGCACTTGGTAGCTCCGGTATCGATTGCAAACGTTCTTACCCAAAATATTATCGTACATTATGGCTATCGGATGAGCTATTCGGATTATGTATTTCATAAATGGTTTGACTAGAATCCCGCAAATCGAAAGTTTCCACAGCCTGAACTAGGAGAAATACATGAAAGACCTCAATAACAAAGTCGCAGTCGTTACCGGGGCGGGGAGTGGGATTGGGCGGGCAACAGCCCTTGCATTGGCGAAAGAGGGGTGCCATCTAGCGTTGGCTGATATCAATCAGGCAGGGATGGAGACCACTGCCGGCGACGTGGAGAGGTCAGGCGTCAAGGTCTCGCAACACATAGTAGATGTGGCCGGCAAGAAGGAGATGATGGGTTTTGTCGAGGACGTGGTTGCGCACCATGGCCATGTGCACATCGTTGTAAATAATGCCGGCGTGAGCGTCTTCGCCGATTTCATCGAACAGAGTATCGAGGATATAGAATGGGTGCTGGGGATCAATCTATGGGGAGTGATCTATGGATGCAAGTTCTTTCTCCCACACCTCCGGAAGGAAGAAGAAGGCCATATCGTCAATATCTCCAGTTCTGCCGGCATCTTCCCGACACCGAAGATGTCTATCTACACGACCTCGAAGTTCGCGGTCCGGGGACTGAGTGAGACCATTCGCTTGGAACTGGCCAAGTATAATATTGGAGTCACATCCGTACATCCGGGAATGATCAAGACCAATATTCCACACGCCACGAAGTACCAGGAAAAGGACAAGAAGAAGCAGGAAACGGGCGCAGCCATGTTTTCCAGGTTTGGTCACCCCCCGGAAAAGGCGGCGCACAAGATTGTCAAAGGGATCAAAAACAATTCACAGCGTGTACTCATCGGCCCGGAAGCCTACGTACTCGACATTCTGAAGCGCGCCTTCCCTGTTGGGAGTGATTATCTAAACGGGCAGCTATCACGCCTGGTTGACATGGAACCATAGCCGCCTAGAAAGCCACAATCACAACACCGGGTGTGTTGTTCTTGCCTTCATCGTTTTCAGTCCAAACGGAGAGCTCCACCAGCTTCTCGCCGCCCTCTTCCCATTTACGGTTGACCGTTCCCTTGCATGTCATTTCCTTGTCCGGAAAGTCCATGCCGCGGTACTGACAAGATACTTTCTTGATGCGACCGCTGTGGCCCAACCAGTTGGACACGCATTCACCCAGGGTTGCGTACTTGAATCTGCCGTGCACGATGATCGAACCGATGGCCTGGGATTGGAAGAAATTATAATCATGATGCAACGGGTTGAAGTCCCCGGAACCCGCCGCATATTTTACCAGTTGAGAAACACTCGGTTTCTTCTTCAACTCCGGAATGCTATCGCCTTCCTTTATGCTTTCCCATGTAACAGACATATTCGTGCCTCCGATTTTAGTAGTGAATGACCTGTGCGCGCTGAAGGGCAACAACTTTGCCATCCTGGTTGGTGTAGGTGGCTTCCAAGGCGATGATCAACATGGTCCCCAATGCCTTGGTTTCCTTGGTGACAAGACCCGCGAGCTTGTTCACACAGGTGAGGCTGTCGCCGGCACAAATCGTGTCAAAATACTCGGTTTCCGTCCCTCCATCCAGCAAACCAGGCAGTCCGTGGTCTATGGAAGGAGCCGAGTCCGGAGGAAAGGGAAGATATTCATCACTTTGCCCGGGGATAAAGATCGGAGTGCCAAGGTAGGTTGGAGGGGCAGGAAGATCGCGATACCCCGCCTTCTTGGCCGCCTCGACGTCATAATAGACCAGATCGGTATAGCCCACGCCCCTGGCAAAAGCACGGACACTGGTTCGGGTTATTTCGTAGTTCCATGGTTTGGACGTCCAACCGACTTGCGACTGCATTTCCTCAGTGATTTCAAAATTCTCAGCCATGCGAACTAGCCTCCTTGGGTTGTTTCTTCTTGTTCTATTTCAGGAAGGGACAGGATAAAGGCTAACGCAAATCTTTGTCAAGACCAGACGATCCCCTTGATCCCTCCGGACGCTTCTGGCAGACTTCTGATCATTCAAACAGACATGCCCGGGAGAAGATGATGAGAAAGACGACATTAACAATCCTGCTTGTCATGGTGACGCTGGCCGCGTGCGGCGACGATGACGCTCCTCTGCCCACAGCGCCGGGAGGGAACTACGAGGTCACGGTCACACGCACGACATACGGCATCCCGCACATCAACGCGTCCGACTTCGCGAGCCTCGGCTACGGTTACGGCTACTCCTTTGCGCAAGACAATCTATGCACCATGATGGAGGACCTGGTCGCGATCCGAGGGGAGCGTTCCAAGTACTGGGGGGGCGATGGCACGTATTCGATTCGGCCGGCAGAAATCACCCCCAACAACGTTGACAGCGATTTCTTCTGGAAGTTCATGGCCGATGCGGACGCGGTCGGGCGTTTTCGCAACGGGTCCACCCCAGAGGTCCGTCAGATCGTGCATGGATACGTGGACGGCTTCAACCGTTACATCACGGAGCTAAAGGCCGGCGAACACCCCGGCGAACAGGCGGCCTGCGCGCAGGCACCCTATCTGCAGCCAATCACGGACGACGACATGTACAGACGCTTCATCCGCCTGGCGATCCTGGCCAGCTCCGGGGCTTTGATCACAGAGATCGCGACAGCGACACCTCCCGCGTTCCTTGCAGCCCGGCCACCGGATGATCCCGCCGGGCAGATCGAGGCGCTCAAGAAACTCGCTCCCACGGAGCTGCCCTTCAAGCACCTGCGGGACAAGGCCTTCGGCAGCAATATGTATGCGCTTGGTTCGGACGCCACGGGCGGCGAGTCAATTGTCTTCGGTAATCCGCATTTCCCGTGGATCGGAACCGAGCGGTTCTACTTTGCACACGTTACCCTGCCTGGCACGATCGACATCGCAGGCGTCTCCTTGTTCGGGGCGCCCGTCGTGATGATCGGGTTCAATGACCACCTGGCGTGGAGCCATACCGTCTCGACGGCTTCCCGTTTTACGTTCTATAAGCTCTCGGTCAACGGAGCCAACCCGACGCAGTATACCTACAACGGCCAGTTGGAGAACATGACGGCTGTTCCGCTGTCCATCGACGTCCTGAACAGGGACGGATCGACCACCACGCAGCAACGTACACTCTACCGTTCCCGGTATGGACCGATGCTCGTGCTCAAGGTCGGAAGCATACCCGTGCTGGGTTGGACCAGGACGACTGCGTTTACGCTGAGGGACGCCAATTTCGAGAATGACCGTGTGATGAACCAGTTCTTCGAGTGGAACAGGGCAGAGAACCTCGATCAGTTCAAAGAGCTTCACGCGAGCGTACTCGGCGTCCCGTGGGTCAATACAGTCGCCTCGGGCCCAGGGGGCGACGCATACTACGGTGATGTAAGCGTGGTGCCCAACGTGACGGACACTCAGGTGAAGAGCTGCGCAGTGCCGTTCTATAGCTGGCTCGTCGGCCTGCTCGTTCCCGGTCTGCCGCTCATGGACGGCAGCCGACCAGAATGTGAGTGGGGCACTGACCCCGACGCACCGGCACCCGGCATTTTCGGTCCCAACAATCTTCCGACGCTGGAACGACAGGACTGGGTTGCCAACATGAACGACAGTTACTGGCTCACCAACCCGGCGCAGCCAGTCACCGGATATAACAGCATCATCGGCGCAGAAGGAACGGAGCGTTCGCTGCGCACGCGGCAGGGCATCCTGCAGATCCAACAGCGGCTCGACGGTACCGACGGCCTCGGCGGGCCCAACTTGTTCAACCCTTCTAACCTGAAGAGGATCGTGCTCTCCGGGCACGTCTACACCGGCGATCTGGCGCAGGCCGCGGTACTGAGCGACCTCTGCCCGACGGCCGGAATCTATGACACGGCAGCCGCCTGCAGCGCCATCCGGCAATGGGACAGCGCGGCGGCGCTGAGCTCAGTCGGCCTGCCTGTCTGGAAGGAATTCTGGGGCAATCTCCTCACCCCGTTCTCCAACTACTGGATTACTCCATTCGACGTCAACGATCCGGTGAATACGCCGAGGGGACTCAACACTTCGCTGTCCGCGGTCCACAAGGCATTGTATGATGCACAGACCAGGGTCGAGACCGCGGGGCTGTCATTCGACGCACCGCTGAGCGAACAGCAACATTCCGGCGTCAACGACACGACGATTCCGATTTTTGGCGCTGGAGCCGCGATCGGCGCGTTCACGATCGCGGAAGATTCGGAACGGGAGTTGGATCCGGACACGCTGGGACCCGAGGGCTATCGGATTGACTTCGGCAACAGCTATATCCAGGTGGTGACCTGGGACAGCGGCGGCGTACATGCAGAGGGCTTCCTCACCTATTCCCAGTCCACAGACCCGGCCAACCCGCATTATGCCGACTTCACCGAGGCGTATTCACAAAAACGCTGGTACCGCTTCCCGTTCCACCCGAGCGAGATTGCCGCCGAGCAGGAGAGCCAGATCACGCTCACAGGCACCCCGACACCTGTTGGTCCCTGAGAACAGCTAATCCAGCAGTTCCGCCCGGAGACGCTCGATCTCGGCTTCGCGGAGGCCCAGGCCCTTGCGGTCGTCTCATTTCCAGTTCTTGGCGGGAGCATCGTATGTCAGATCTTCCTCGACCATCTTTCGGACGTTCTCGACAACGAAGGCAGTGATTTGGCGGCATTCATCAATTCTATTCTCTGACACATACTTGTCCACACCTGCCTTGCTGGAGAAGTCTTCCCGAATGATGTCATTGCATAGGGTACTTCCGAATTCTTTTCCGAAACGTTGCGCCAGATCGTAGCTGACATTCATTGCGTGATTGGCTTTGTTTATGTGGGGGTTCATTGCGGCGTCAGTGTTGAACATAAACAGACGCATCATATTAGACACTCTCATGTAACTGTTCTCAATGCCGCCAAATTCACTGCCAATGGCGATCACACCTGCAGTAAGAGCGCTGCAGGTGAATCCCTTCAGCACGGTTCCTCCGAGAAAACCATAGGATGCCCGCAGCAGTTCATCGTCTACCTTGATGACATCGGCAAGCCCTTTCAATACGGTATGAGCACAGTGAAAATCGCGGCCAGAAAAGTGACTCAGCAACGTCCTACATGCTCCCAGCGTTTCCTCATTGACACGGGCAGTAACATCTTCCGTTCTCTCATCCGTCAATTCCACCAGAAGGCCCGGGGCGGAGCACATAGACTTCATACAGGCACGGAAGTCGCGCTTGTTCGGCGTTAGTTGCCCGCAAATCATACTGCCGTTTACATCTTTGAACCGTGCCATAAAACTCTGACCAAGACCCACTACCCTGGGTATATTATTGTCATCGGCTTCTTCTCCAAACATAAGTCCCAGGGTCATGATTGGCGATGTCACGCAACCGCACTCTGCTTCCGTCAAACCGACGCCTCCCCCCATTCCCGAAGCAAGCAACATCATCCGCTCATTTTCCGCTCCCCGAATCTTCAAAAGGGTCCGCATAACCGCAGGTGCGCAATGTCCAGTCTTCAGGACATTCTTGAAGCTCGTCAGCCAGTATTGCCCCGGTTTCTTCTTCCGGACAGGTTGATACACGTCGCCCTTCACTCCTTCTCGAATATCCATAGTACCTCGATCCTACTCCTTTCTTGGCATCTATTTTCAGATAGAACACTAGTCCATTTCGAGCTTTACCCCTCTCGTAGCGGCCCGTTGAACGCTCCAGTCGATCAGGTCCGCAGGCGGCGTGTCCTGCTCACTCTCCGGCCTCCGAACCAAACGGATCGCCTCTGTCGGGCAAGTCGGGATACAGACACCGCAGCCTATGCAGCGTTCCGACAACACGCTGTATTCACCCCCTTCTTCGAAAATGGCGTCCATCGGGCACCGTTCGTCCGCACACACCCCGCATTGGGTACAACCGTCCGGATCGACAAGGGCCATGAAATTGCTCTTGGCCAGCATGTAGGGGGCATTATAATCCTTGGCCCCACGAAGAATACCGCAGCAGCACGGGCAACAATTGCAGACAAATGTCTGCCCCATCTGCACGTTGTACGTAAATGAACCAGGCCCTCCTCTTCGGCCTTGTCCAGAAGCTTCAGCGCTTCCTCCCTCGAGATTACCTTTCCCATGTCGTATCTCTTGTAGCCATCCTCCTCGTTGGAAATCCCGAGACAAATATCTACGCTGTGCTTGCAGGGGTTGCCCTCGAGGGCCTGCTCCTTACGGCAGATACAGTCGTGGACCTCGAAGGACTTGGCCTCATCGATCAAGCGGCGCACATCCTCGTAGCGATGGACCAGCATATCGCCCTTGACATCCATGTCCACGGGCACCACCCGCGCCATAGCAGGGGTAAAACCACCGACTTTCCTCACGAGGGTCGGCAGATACTCCTCGAACATCTCGACCACCTGTTTGTCCAACCGCTCCCCCTGAAACTCATAGATCCCGACCACGAAGGGGAAGAACATGTACATCTGCTGGGCGAAGAGCTTGAAGGACCCGATCTGGCCCTTCTCAACCATGTCGTCGAGGATTGCCTGCATCTCGGACAGCTGTTTTCCGAGTCTGTCCGCGATCGTCTCCGCCGTCTCCGGAATCGGCTTGATCTGCAGTGCCATCGCAGCCTCCTCCGGGGTAAAGATCTTCCGGAGGATCTTCAACTCGAGTCCGCTTTCGGTTGAAGGGAACCCCTGGGGCAGTTCGTCCAGTTTCCTGGCAAGATCCACGTATACGTCCGCCATGATATCCCTCCTTTAATCCTTCAGGCCCATCACCAGGTCGTGCCATCCCTCCTTAAAGGGTGCATAGAAGGCTGTTGTCAGCTTCAATTTCGAGATCAACCACCGGCCATCGACCCGTTCATACTCGTCGTCTTCGATGCCGGCCAGCATGGTATCCCGGCCTTCCGTTTCGGTGTATATGGCCAGCAAGTGCCACCGCGCAGTCGCATGGTCCCCGTCGACCTTGACCACAGGGTTGGTGAAGAAGTGATACGTGAATTTGAGCTGTGCCTGCATGGCTGTGACGAAACCTCTCACCTCCTCCACGCCCTTGAATAACCCGAAATCCCCACCGTCCCAGAGGATGTCCGGGGTGAACACCTCCAGAAAGGCCTCTGTCTTCCCTTCATTCACCGCCACGTCGCAGCCTTCGGAATACTGGTATTTGAGCTGCTTGATCGCCTCGATATCGTGCAAAACCTGGATCTGTCGGGCGAGTTCCTTCACGTCTGTTTCAGGTTCCATCGGATCCACTCTCCTTTCCGTCCAGGTATTGCGCCTTGAGAGATCTCTTGTCCACCTCTTCTTAGGGAATGTAGCCCTTTTCCTTGGCCTTAACGACATAGTCCGGAGGGGACCACCACATATCCAGGCCCAGGTCTTCCACCACGACCTTGGCCGCCAGGTAACCGGAGCTCAGCAAGATCATCCCGCCGGGATAGCTCGACGCACCCCCGAGATACAGCCCTTCCAGGGGCGTGCGATGTCGCGAGCAATCCTCATTGGGCCGGAGATAGCCCATCTGCAGCGCATTGTAATCGCCGTGCTTGAAGGAGCCCTTGGTCATGGTCTCGAGCCTTCTCTCGATATCCAGGGGACTGTAGGAGAACTGAAACAGTACTTTCGCGTTCCCCATGTTGGTGGAGTAGCTGCTGACCATATCGTAACACCGCTTGGACAGGTCTCTCTTGATGTCGTCCCACTCTTTTCCGTTTAGATTGTATGAGGCCCAGGACTCGAACCGGAGGGTGTTGAGCGGTCCGTATAGGCCGCTGTTCGAAGCCTGATGAGGGTCGAACTGCGTCGTGCACGTGAAATGGCCGGCCGGCTCGAGCAATTCACCATTGTCGACCTTGGCCACGTGGGCCTTCACATCCTCTTCTGATTCGTAGCCGAAGACGTGGATCAGCGCCTCATTCACATCCGGGTTGGACTCGGCCGCCTTGAACTTGGGAACTTCGCCCTTTATACCCCAGTGGGCGGTGTAGAAACTCCGGTGCTCCCAGCGCCAGTTCTTTACACTGGCCACGAGATCCTCGTGCAGGTCCTTCTCCTGCAAACACTTGAGAAACGTCTGCTCCGGGTTCAGGGTGCTGACCACGGCCTTGGCCCGGAACTCGCGGCCGTCCGATGTACGAACGCCCACGGCCTTCCCGCCTTCCACGATGATTTCTGTCACGTCGGCCCACTCGAGAACGTGGCCGTTATTTCTCTTGAGGGCATTGTGGATGGCCGAGGACAGGGTGTGGGACCCACCCCGAACGATGGCGGCATTCAGCATGCGGTAGATGTAGAGCGGAATCAGGTACCCCACACTCGTTGAGTCCGGATCCAGTCCCCACATGGTGCAGATGTAGAGCAGGGCACCCCTCACGCGGGGATCCTTGAACCCGTAGAAGTCCAGCACGGACAAGGGCGTCTGCTCCGACACCTCCACGCAACGCCTGCCCAGCTCGGTCTGGTTCATGAGCATGACGTTGTCCAGACCCGGGACGGGGTGCACGTAGGTCGCCGGGATCAGGATCTCGTCCGAGATCTCCTTGAACTCGGCGTACATCTTCTCAAAGGTCTCGGCGTCCTCGGCGGAGAACTGGCGGATCGACTCGGCCGACTTCTTCGGGTCCGTGTACAGGACCAGGGCCGATCCGTCCTTGTAGTGGAAGGCCATCTGCACTTCCGGTCGCAGGAAGGCCAGGTTGTTGTCCGGCAACTCCAGATCCTGGTAAGCGGGCATTTGCTCGGCCAGCATCATGTAGATGGCGTGAAGATTGAACCGGAAGGGCGACTGAAAATCATCGGTGGAAAGCCCACCGCCGGTTTCCCACTTCTTCTCGAGCACGCACACCTTGGCCCCCGCCTTGGCCAGATAGGCGCCGCAGCTCAATCCGTTCGGGCCGGCGCCCACGACGATGACATCAAATTCGTTGCCGTAACCCATATCCCATTCTCCTTTTAGTCTTCCTATCGATTCCACGAAATCATTCCGGCACAACAAGACGATCGAGATTCTTGAGGAGCCACTCACCCGGCCTGTGGATCCACCAGGGTTGCTTGCGAATGCCCATGTCTTCGGCCACGACGCAGGCCGCGTTGTAGCCGGTGGCGCCCCAACTCAGGGAAACAGGCCACACACTGTTGCACATGTACAGATTCTTGATGGGCATGCGGTAGGGCATCCGGTCCAGGTAACCCTGGCTCCCCGGAAAGGCGCCGCCTATGCCGTCGCCAAATTCCGAAGCCATATTGCCGCGCCAGAGATCGAGGGGGGAAATCGCCAGGACGTCGAGGACGCTGTCCTTGAACCCCGGGGCATACTCCTCCAGCTCGTCCTCACGCTTCTTGACCAGCTCCCACTTCATGTCGTCCCACTTTTCAGGATGGGAGTTGCCGTCCACGTCACGCCACCAGAAGGGCATGATTTCTTCCAGACGGAAGGTCACATAGCCTTCTCGTGAGGCCTGAGTGGGATCAACGTTGGCGGGCATAAGCATCTCCCACCATCCGCTGAAGGACCTTTCCGGATCACCACATCGCTCGGCCACGAACCAGGATTTCCAGTCGTCCAGACAGTTCTTTCCCTTGTAATAGAAATCCGACTTCATGATGTACGGGTCATGGGCCTTGCTCTTCCACTGTGGTGCCTGCTTCATGGCCCATATGGTCACGCTCGAGGAGCGTGAGGCGTTGTCGTAATACTTCATCTTCACGGCCAGGCGCCCATCGGCCTGCATCATCACATCTTCACCGATGAGTTCCAGTGACTTGCGGGCCCCCACGTTGCTCACCACCGCATGTTTGGCCATGATCGTCTGGCCGGGGAACATGACCGAATCGTCGGTAAGCTTGACGCCCTTTGCCACCCCTTCTTCGGTGATAATTTCATCGACGATCGTGTTTCTCCACATGGTGCCACCGTGGTCGAGGAAATGCCGGGCCAAGGCATGCACGATCGAGTGGTTGCTTCCTTTCAACTGCCCGGTGGGGACGTACAAGGAGCCCATGACACCCAGAGGGCCCTGGCCCTTGGCCAACGGGTCGCCTATGACCATCGTTGCGCATCCCGGCTGGAACATGACCTGCCTGAGCTTGTCGTCTTCAAACAGGACGTTCAGGAATTCGAAGCCGTTCATCTCCACGAAGTCGTCGACCCGAATGCCTGCGATTCTTGCCATCTCCTCGTAGATCTTGATCTGATTCTGAGGCGTGGGAGGCGAGAAGATCAACATCTCGTTCATCTCGACGAAGGATTCCAGGACTCGGCCAACGATGGCCTGAAACTTCTGGGCATCCTTCTCAGAGAAGCGGGCTATCGCCTTCACGCTCGCTTCCAGGTCCACCGGACCCAGGTACAGGTTGGTGTGGTCCGGGAAAAAGGCACCGAAGAACCGGCCGGGCAACAGGTACTGCAGGCCGTAATCCTCGAGATCCAGGTCTTCCCACATTGGGGCTGCCCCCCCGAAGTATCCGGAAGCACAGGGCGTACACATGGCACCCGGGAAGAATTCGTTTGATTTGCAGTGCGTTCCCACCTCCTGGTTCGCCTCGATCATGAGCACCCGGGCTCCTGCCTTCTGCAGATAGCAGCCGGCCGGGAGTCCACCCCCCAGACCCGCGCCGATGATGATGACATCGTATTCATTCATCTCGTTTTTCTCGTTCATATCGCCTTCCCCTTCTATTCCTTCGTTTCGATCTTGACAGCTTCTTCCTTGCTCTCCTTCTTGGAAAACAACCCTCTCAGACCGGCCGTCACAACCCGGATCAGGGATTTGAATACAAAGACGAGGGTCTCCTTCTTCAAGGCAAGCCGCAGGAGAGCTCCCATGTCTTCCGGTTCAATGCCTATCCAGACACACCAGACCACAGGGTCATAGGTCTTGCAGTACATGATGAGCGACCCCTCCGGGGGGCGCGTGGGTGGGAGTTTCGTCATCTTGCTTTCATCCTCGAGCCTCATCTTAAGGGCCATGTTGCCCAATCCTGTGGATCCGCATTGCATGTTGACCTCCTCCTGGTTGATCCCTTTCTCTCGACCACCTTGTGAAAACGGTTAGTACCGGCCAAAACCGTATTCAGTCCACCTGTTCTTCACCTTCTCCACGTCCCCGGGAGGAGGAGGCTCGACCGGCGCTATCCTGGCCCCTCCCCACCTTTCCTGTCTGGGGTGACGACTCCATTTAACCGTGGCGTCGATGAAGAGCTTGCTGCCGAGGACGCCTCCGTATGCTTCTATGTTGGAGCGCTCCTTTGACGTAGCAACATCGAAGATGAGGTTGTTTACCGGCAGAACATGGACGTCCTGAGCCGGATCCACGTTGTTGTTGATGGCCCGGTTGATTTCCACGGGGTCATAGATATTGACGTCTTCTTCTACCACGACCAGCATCTTGATCGGCAGATTGGAGGACTTGTGTCCCAGAAGAGTATAGGCAACCTGCATGGGGTGCCCCTCCCACATCTTCTTGATACTGACTGCAAAGAAAGGGGCAAGGGTCAGGTCCAGGATCGGAATCCCTGCATTCTGCAGATGGTTCTTGAGGATTGCCGTCGTGCCGGCCGCGATCGTTACCAACTGCTCCTCCAGAACCGGAGCCAGGCCGGCGGCGCTTCCCGTATAGATCGGGTCGTCTCGATGGGTGATGCACCCGACCTTCATGACCGGCATCATCCCGGGCTCGCTGTACCGACCGCTCGCCTCCTTGAGGGGTCCCTCCATAGCATAGGTCGCCGGATCACGCAGGATGTGACCCTCGATCACGATCTCCGCCGACGCCGGGACATGGAGGTCAACCGTCTCGCACTTCACCAGGCGGAGGGACTGCCCCATCATCGCGCCGATCCATTCGTATTCGCCCCACGCGCCGCAGGTAGTCACGGGCGAGCCGGCTGCGATCATCATCGTCGGATCCATCCCGTAAACGAATGCAACGGGCATGTCCTCGCCCCGTTCACGATACTTCTCGAACTGCCGGCCCCAGTGCTGGCTACGCACGAGCAACGAGACGATCTTGTCCTTGTCAACGATGTGGCCACGATAGCAGCCGACGTTGTATTCACCCGACTCCGGATCCCGCGTAACGACTCCGTGCCACATATTGACGTATCGGCCCCCGTCTTGGGGATGCCAAAAGGGCACAGGGATCTCGTTCAAGTCGATTCCTTTGCGGATGATGTTTTCCTTTACCGGACCCGTATCGACCAAGGTCGGGGGAACCGGGTTACGCAGGGTCTCCCTCAGTTTTTCCAAAGTTACAGGCAGAGGCGTGTCCTTCGGAAGCCCCAGGGCGAGGGAAACCTTGCCGAAGGTGTTCAGGGCCCCTACAAACAATTTGGCGCACCAGGTCTTCTCGTGGCCGAGCACGTTCGTGAAGAGGACCGCCGGCCCCTGGCGGGCCGACATTTGACGTGCGATTTCCTGGATCTCTCCGTCAGGGGTCACAGGAGTCCGAACTACCCTGAGTTCGTCCTCCGCGTCCAAGTGTTCCAGCCAGCCCCTGAGATCTCTGGACCCTGTCCCTTTTGAAGCCGCACTTCCCTGTTCGGTCATCTTCGCCCTCCCTCACGACCGTGCACCGAGTCAGCATTTCACAATTATCAGGACGCTTCTGCTCCACCCTCCGCGTTTGAATTGCTCATCGCCTTCACGAATGTCTCACGGTTCTCTTCAAATACACGGGCCGTCAACAGTTCAGCCATCTCCGGATCTCTGTTGTCAAAGGCCTCGACGAGGCGTTCAAAGAAGACCTGGATCCCGGGATCGAAGTGGACCGGCAATTCGAACACCGTGCGAGATGCCCGAGTCGTTCGTGCAAGCGTATTGAACAGCAGAATGAGGTACCTGTTGTGCGAGGCCTGAATGATACGCCTCGTGATCTCGAAGGTGAGTAGGTTCCGCTCCTCCCTGTCCCTGGGCAACAAGGCCCGTTCTTTCAGCAGTCCTCTCAACTCCTCGATTTCGGTACGGGTAGCCCGGACCGCCGCCTCCATGACGCTCTCGGCCTCGCGGCGGGT
>RCNG010000355.1_pt1 | contig 20529 bp, 20 predicted proteins | sample 2041371 | NCBI WGS metagenome assembly RCNG01 (sample SAMN09708227, study PRJNA481090) | Marine sediment metagenome, whole genome shotgun sequencing project. | biome: marine sediment; feature: ocean; material: sediment; isolation source: Sewage treatment plant 1 marine sediment (STP1) ... | reverse complement strand
AATCACAGCGGCCCAGTCACTTCAACAGGGCGTTTCGGACGCCATCGCTAACCGATTCACCCGACTCACGAAGTCTTCGGACCGACACTAAGACATCAAAGGGGGAAAGCATTCCCCCTGATCCGAGCCCGCTAACGGGTCTCGGATGCACCCCCATCAGCGGGGACACCCCGCAACGCCCCGAGTTCTCGTTTCTTAGGGGCCTTTAGCGGCCCCTCTCGTCAAGGCGCGGTCTCCCGAGGCTCACTCGCTGCGCTCCCTGCGCCCGCCGCACAGATCCTTGACCATTCACCCCGCACGCTCGCCGCTCGGCAGGGTTGCATGAGCAACCCCCTCTTATTTTGAGAGAAAACCCGAATGGCAAAATTGACCAAACGACAAACAGCGTTGCATGAGCAGGCTTGCGCGTTCCTCGAAAAAGACGAGCTGACCTTTGATGAAAAATGGTTTGTGTTCGAGCACTGGCACGAAGGCGCCGAACACTTGAACGGGCGCGCTGGGGCCTTTTTCACCCCTGTTGAGCTGGCATCCGATTTTCGCATCGATGTAAGCGGACACCGCGTTATTGATCTATGCGCAGGGATCGGCGTTCTCGCCTTCATGCACTACCACCACGGCTATCATGACGGCCCACCCGAAATCACATGCATTGAGATCAACCCCGCTTACGTCGCGATCGGCAAGAAGCTGTTGCCCGAGGCGACTTGGATCTGCGGCGATGTTTTCGAAGTGTGCCGGGATCTAGGGCGTTTTGATCATGCAATCTCAAATCCGCCCTTTGGCCGGGTGACATCATCCGGCAGCGGGCCGCGTTACTCCGGCGCCGAATTTGAATACAAGATTATCGATCTGGCCTCAGAGCTTGCCGAGTTCGGAACTTTCATCGTGCCCCAAGGTTCGGCAGGATTTCGCTATTCCGGAGCGCAATATTACGAGCGCCAGGACACCTCCAAGTATCAAAAATTCCATGATCAAACGGGCATTCACCTGGAAGCCGGTTGCGGCATCGATACGACCGTTCATCAAGACGATTGGAAAGGCGCCGCCGTGCTTTGTGAAATCGTCTCCGCGGAATTTGAAGACGCGCGGCCCGTTTCCGAGTCCGCAAACGCCGAGCAACTGGTGTTGCTTTAGGAACGGCGCAAGGACCGGCCCTTGAGCGTTTGAAAAATATACAATTTTGCGATACGTTAGAGATATGAGCATAGGAAGAAAAATTAGCGATTCGGCGCCCGTTACGCTTGCTGCGGCGATGAAGTTGCAGCAGATCGAGGACAACGCGCTTGATGCCGAACAGATCGCCATGTTCGAGATGTTCGAGCGCGAGGGGTGGGATCATTCCCGCCGTATCGCGTATATCAGGGAGCGCTATACGCTCGTTTCCGTCCCTGATGCGGCGGGATGAGCGATCGCGTTTATTGCTACCCTCCGGATTTCATCGTTCTTAAGAACAAATTCGACCTCCGCGACGCCGCGGCATTAGCCGTTGCAGAGCGCGCGGCCGTTGTGGCACGCATGATCGAAAAGATCCCGGGCGGGCGCTTCGATCTGCCGCATCTGCAGGCGATCCACCGCCATCTTTTTCAGGACGTTTACGAATGGGCCGGCGACGTTCGCCAAGTCGAAATTGCCAAGGGCCAACAACAGTTCCAGCCCCGGCAGTTCATTGAAACAGGCATGGGGGACATACACCGGCGTTTGCTCACTAGCGACTTTCTTAAGGGCATCGAGCCGGATGATTTCGCGCGAAAGGCAGGGCGGATCATCGGCGATTTGAACTATGTCCATCCCTTTCGTGAAGGCAACGGCCGGACCCAGCTTGTCTATCTTGATCAGCTCGCCCGGAATGCTGGTCATCCGTTGGACCTCTCCCGCCTTGAGCGCGAGTCCTGGATCGCCGCCTCGATCGAGTCTCACCGGGGCCGGTATGAACCGATGGCCGCGTGCATCACCAAGGCCATGGTGAGCGGGCGCGCTCCGGCGTTGGAAACGAGCCCCGAGGAGCGGTTCAAGGCGCTGCGCGACCGAAGAGAGCAAAACAACGATCGGGAAGCCGACAACGAACCGGATGTCTAGGTGCCAGTGTCCAATTGTAAATTTTCCTGCAGGTGATCGATGATGATAAGCGGGCAATTCCATTGACGATAAAGCTGCTGCGTTTTGGCAACGCCGCAGCTTCGCCCCGTTAAGGGATGATCCCCTTATTCTTTTCCGTTCCATTGCCGCGATTGTCGCCTCGCTCGATTAACATAAGACTTGACTCCTTCCATTCGGATATAGAACAAATAAGGAACATAATGGTGTGTTCGTTTCAGGAGAGCTATGTCCCAAACGCGGTCCCAACCCGCGATCGAGTCTTTGCGCGCTCAAATCCAGCGGCTCGAAAGCAAGAGCAAGCGCGTCAAATCGGTGCTGCCCTTTGGAATCGCCGATGTCGACACGCGCCTACCGGGCGGCGGCTTAGCACTTGGTGCACTCCACGAGGTTGCAGGTGGTGGAAACGGCACGGTCGATGGCGCCGCTGCTGCTTTGTTCGCCGCAGGGATCGCGGCGCGCACAACAGGCAAGATACTCTGGTGCATCACCCGGCCTGACCTTTTCGCTCCGGCACTAGCGCAGGCAGGCCTTAGCCCGGACCGGGTGATCTATGTGGAGGCGGGTGACGATAAGACCGTCCTTGCCTGTCTCGAGGAAGGCCTTCGGCACGGTGGGCTTGGTGCTGTAGTTGGCGAGGTGGCGCGCTTGTCGATGACCGCGTCACGGCGACTGCAATTAACCGCCGAAGACTCCGGTACAATGGGTTTCATACTAAGACGTTGGCGACGCCAGAATGACGCCGTGGATTTCGGGCAGCCGACCGCCGCGACCACGCGCTGGCGCGTTTCCGTCTTGCCTTCAGCGCCGTTGCCGGTCCCTGGCGTCGGCCGCGCTCGGTGGCTTGTCGAACTCATCCGGGTGCGGGCGGGCGAAAGCGCAGATTTCGAAGTGGAGGCATGCGATGAGACGGGTTGTCTCGCTCTTCCTTCCGACCTGGTCCACCGACCGGTTCAGAAGGACATCGCGCGACGCCGCGCCTCCAGTTGAGGCGCCGCTAATCATGGTCGGCCGGGATGGAAAGCGGCGGGTCGTCCTAGCGGTGGATACTGCCGCCCAGGCTGCGGGCCTGCGGGTAGGTATGCCTGAAACTAAGGCGCGCATCTTGGTTCCAAACCTCCTCATTGAGGATGCCGATCCGATAGGCGATGCCGAGGCACTGAACCGGCTCGCAGGCTGGGTGCTGCAGCGCTATGCGCCGATCGCCGCTGCTGACCCGCCTGACGGTGTCGTGATCGACACAACCGGCGCCGATCATCTCCATGGTGGCGAGCTCGCAATGCTCGCAGGCATCATCGAGCGTCTGGCTGGTTCACGCATTGCCGCCCGCGCGGCGGTCGCTGATACATGGGGCGCGGCGCATGCTCTGGCGCGGTATGCCGCGCGACCAACCTATATCTCTCCTCCCGGTGCGGGATCGGCAGACATTGCGAGCTTGTCATTGGGAGCCCTGCGCATTTCCGCCGAAATGGCGGCCAGCCTTCACCTGCTTGGTTTCAAGCGTATTGCCGATCTGCTGTCGCAGCCGCGCGCGCCGTTGGCGCTGCGCTTCGGTCCGGAACTCGGCCGCCGCATCGACCAGGCGCTGGGTACCGTCAGCGAGCCAATAAATCCGAACCCCCCGCCCGATCTCATTGAAGCGCGCCGCGGTTTTCCAGAGCCGATCAGCGCGGCCGAGACCATCGCCCGCTATATCGGCAAGCTCGTGGACGCGCTTTGCATAACATTGGAGACCAAAGGTCTCGGCGCGCGACGGCTCGACCTCATCTGCCACCGGGTTGACAGTCACGCCCAGGCCATCCGTGTGGGAACGGCCCTGCCGGTGCGCGATGCCAAGCGTCTGACCCGGCTGCTGTGCGACAAGATCGAGACCATAGACCCGGGGTTCGGCATTGAGATCATGACACTTGGTGCAAGCATCACCGAACCGATCGCCAATCGCCAAAGGGTCTCTTCGTTGATCGAAGAGACCTTCCCCGATATTTCGGACCTGGTGGACACGCTCGCTAACCGTTTGGGACATCACCGCCTCTATCGAGCGACGCCCGTCGCCAGCGATGTACCCGAACGATCGGTTTGCCGGGTTCCGCCCATGGCGCCCGAAACGGGGACCACTTGGCCGGGCCGCTGGCCGCGGCCTACCCGGTTGCTCTCCTGGCCCGAACCAATCGAGACGGTCGCGCTGCTGCCCGATCACCCGCCGGTTGTCTTCACCTGGCGAGGCATACGCCGCCGCGTCAAATGCGCGGACGGACCGGAGCGGGTTTTTGGCGAATGGTGGAAGCAGGATGCCGAACTGGCCGCGATCCGCGACTATTTCCAGGTCGAGGACGATGCCGGCGAGCGCTACTGGATCTACCGTGCCGGCGACGGCGAAGATTCCGCTACCGGATCGCATCGCTGGTTCTTGCATGGAGTGTTCGGATGAGCGCCGGTCCGCGTTATGCCGAGCTGCAAGTTACCTCGCATTTCAGCTTCCTACGCGGCGCCTCTTCGTGCGAGGAACTCTTCGCGCAGGCCGCGATGCTTGGTCTCGACGCGCTCGCCATCGTCGACCGTAATTCCTTGGCCGGAATCGTTCGCGCCCATGAAGCCGCGAAGGCGACGGGCGTGCGCCTGATCGTCGGTTGCCAGCTTGATCTGACCGATGGCACAAGCCTACTTGTCTACCCTACCGACCGCGCGGCCTACGGGCGGCTCTGCCGGCTCCTCTCGCTCGGCAAAAAACGTGGCGGCAAGGCCGCCTGCTTGCTCGAATGGCCGGACGTCGTCGCCTATGGCGAGGGCCTGATCGCCGCCTTAGTGCCGGATGAAGCCAATGATCTCTGCGGCGTCCGCTTGCGGCGGCTAGCGGACGCGTTCGGCGATCGCGCCCATCTAGCGCTCACCTTACGCCGCCGCCCTAACGACCAGCTCCGCCTCTGGCAGCTCTCAAACCTTGCCGCTGAGATGGGCGTGACGACCGTTGTCACCAACGACGTGCTCTTTCATGAGCCGGGCCGGCGCGTTATGCAGGACGTCGTCACCTGCATCCGGCACAATGTGACGATTGACGAACTTGGCGACCGCCGCGAGCGGCACGCCGACCGCTATCTTAAATCGCCAGAGGAGATGCACAGGCTATTTTCCTGCTATCCCGAGGCGCTGACCCGCACGGGCGCGGTAGTGAAGCGGTGTGGATTCTCGCTCGATGAACTTGCCTATCAATATCCCGAGGAACGGCAATATCCCGACCTGACGCCGCAACAGGCATTGGAGAAACTGACCTGGGAAGGCGCCGAGGAGAGCTATCCGGAAGGATTGCCGGACCGCGTGCGCCGGAGCCTGCAGCACGAACTCAAGCTGATCGAGAAGCTCGATTACGCCCCTTATTTCCTGACCGTTAATTCGATCGTCCGCTTCGCTCGCTCCAAGGACATTCTCTGTCAGGGACGCGGTTCGGCCGCCAATTCCGCAGTCTGCTTTGTGCTTGGCATCACCTCCATCGATCCCGGCCGCAACGATCTCCTCTTCGAGCGCTTCGTATCCGAAGAACGCCGCGAACCGCCGGACATCGACGTCGATTTCGAGCATGAGCGGCGCGAGATCGTCATCCAGTGGGTCTATGACACCTATGGGCGCGACCATGCCGCGCTCTGTTCGACCGTCATCCGCTACCGTACCAAGGGCGCGCTGCGCGATGTCGGCAAGGCGCTTGGCCTACCCGAAGATCTGATCAAGACTTTGTCGGGCCAGGTTTGGGGTTGGTCGGAGGATGGCGTTCAGCCAGAACATGTTGAGGGCCTCAATCTCAACATGGAGGATCGCCGCTTGCGGCTGACCCTCGAACTCGCCCGCCGCCTGATGGGTACGCCGCGCCATCTTTCACAGCATCCGGGCGGCTTCGTGCTCACCCAGGACCGTCTCGACGAGCTGGTGCCGATCGAACCGGCGGCGATGAACGACCGCCAGGTGATCGAATGGGACAAGGACGATATCGACGCGCTGCGGTTCATGAAAGTTGATGTGCTTGCGCTTGGCATGCTGACGTGCATGAAACGCGGCTTTGATCTGCTTGCCAAGCACAAAGGCATCGCGCTCAACCTTGCTACCATCCCGGCCGAGGATCCACGCACCTACGCCATGATCCGCAAGGCCGATACGCTCGGAACCTTTCAGATCGAGAGCCGCGCGCAGATGTCGATGTTGCCGCGCCTTAAGCCGCGGACTTTCTACGATCTCGTCGTTCAGGTAGCGATCGTGCGCCCTGGCCCCATCCAAGGCGATATGGTCCATCCCTATCTGCGCCGCCGCGAAGGGATTGAGCCGGTCCATTATCCGAAGCCCGAGCTTGAAAAGGTGCTAGGCAAGACTCTTGGCGTGCCGCTCTTTCAGGAACAGGCCATGCGCGTCGCCATCGAGTGCGCCGGCTTTACGCCCGGTGAAGCCGACATGCTCCGAAAATCCATGGCGACCTTCAAGTTCACCGGCGGCGTCTCTCATTTCCGCGACAAGCTCGTCGCCGGCATGGTCGGGAACGGCTACGACGCAGAGTTCGCCGAAAACACCTTCAAGCAGCTCGAAGGCTTCGGCAGCTACGGCTTTCCCGAAAGCCATGCCGCCTCCTTCGCGCTGATCGCCTATGCCAGCTCCTGGCTGAAATGCTGGCACCCGGACGTTTTCTGCGCCGGCCTGCTCAACGCCCAGCCCATGGGGTTCTATGCGCCTGCCCAGATCGTACGAGACGCGCGCGATCACGGCGTCGAGGTGCGTCCGATCTGCGTCAACGCCTCGCATTGGGACTGCACGCTAGAGCCGACCGAAGACGAAAGCCGCTTTGCCGTTCGGCTCGGTCTCAGGATGGTCAAAGGGCTCGCCAATGCTCATGGGGGAACCCTGGTCGTGAGCCGCGCCGATGAGCCCTTCGCCTCTATTGACGACATATGGCGCCGCACCCGTGTGCCGACCGCCACCCTTGTGCAGCTCGCCAAGGCCGATGCCTTTCGGCCAGCGCTCGGGTTCGCCCGACGTGAAGCGCTCTGGGCAATCAAAGCGCTCCGCGACGAACCGCTGCCACTCTTCGCCGCCGCGACAGAACGCGAGGAGCGGACGGTGCCGGAAGTCTCGGAGCCGGTGATCACACTCCGTCCTATGACCGCTGGAAGCGAGGTGGTGGAGGATTACGGCCATATCGGCCTGTCGCTTCGCGCCCATCCATTGTCCTTCCTACGCGACGATCTGCGCGGTCGTCGCATGGTCACCTGCGCCGAGGCGATGGCGGCGGCCAACGGCCGCTGGCTGGAAGCGGCAGGGATCGTGCTCGTTCGTCAGCGGCCAGGCAGTGCCAAGGGCGTCATGTTCATTACGCTGGAAGACGAAACGGGCACCGGCAATCTGGTCGTATGGCCGAAGGTCTTTGAAGCGAACCGCCGCACCGTCCTGTCGGCTAGAATGATGGCCATACGGGGCCGTATCCAGCGCGAAGGCGAGGTGGTCCATCTAGTCGCCCATCGCATCGTCGATCTGTCTCCGGAGCTCATCAGTGTCGGTCAAAAAGATGAAGCATTTCCCCTGCCCTATGGGCGCTGTGACGAAGCGCGAACCGGCGGCACGGCCGGACCGGATCGCAGGACGTTGCCGCCGAGGCTACCGCCACCGCGGGACATGTACGTCCGCGACCTGCATATTGATAGCATCAAGGTGAAAACACGAGACTTCAGATGAGGAACATGAGAGACACCAAGCATTCAGCAAAGCTGTTGACCCTTGTTCCCAAAGGGAAACAATCGGACGCTAACGCCTTCAGACGCCGTATCAGCGACGCGCTCTATGACGCTCTGATGGACGGCATTGAGGTGGATGACATCCTCGCGGCATTAAAGGCGGAGCGGCAGTGTTTCCTGCAACAGGTCAATTCGCCCAACTTCGAATAGCGTGGCCGTCGCCTTTTCATGATTACTGGAAGGCCTGCACGTCAAACCTCGTCTTTTTTCTCGCCTCGGGCAACGACGCTCAAGGTGTCGTCCGGTAGCGATTGCTGGAGCGACTTCGCTTCATCCCATGGCGCTTCCAGCCAGGTTTCCCATTCGCTTTTCTCCGTCAATATAACGGGCATCGCTTTCGGATGGACCTTTCCCACTTCGCGATTGGCGTCAGTGGTCAGGAAGCCGAAAAGGTCACAGGTGACCTCCCCTTCTGCGACTTTCCGCGTCGATGTCCATGAGGTCCACACGCCGGCGAAACAGGCGAGCGGACGGTCTTCGCCAAGAGCAAACCAGACCGGCTCGGAGCGTCCGTCGGACAGTCGATCCAATTCAGAGAAGGACGTGAAGGGCACCAAACAGCGCGAGGCCGGAGACAGCCAGCGGCGCCAATGTGGGCTCTTGGTATTTCGAATGTTGGTGACGCCTCGGTCAACCTTCTTGCCTTTGAGCGCAAATGCAGGAGATGGCATCCCCCAGCGCGCCATTGTAAGTTCGCGGGATCCATCCTCTAAGCGCCGGACGATCGGCGCCGAATAGTCGGGAAAAATGCTAGGCATTGATGGAAGATTGCCGGCTTGTCGTCCATCGCATCATACAAATCGCGGATCGCGGCTTGGCCCTTGGTCACCGAGTATAGATTGCACATGCGTATTTCCGTAATTCCCAATAATGTTACATATATTCACCTTGAGTGCGCCGCTGGTGAGTTGGCTAGGTGTAAATTTGGGAATTAAAAAAGCAGTTTTTGTCAGCGATAAGTGCTCACGCATTGCCGATAAAGAGGCATTCGCGCGCGACGTCGCGGCTTATGTTGCTTCCGCCAGATCGTCAATGGCAGCGCGTCCACCGGGTAAATAGCGGTAGAGCGTCGATTCTGCCACGCCCAGCCTCTTGGCTACCTGGGAAACGGAGATGTCAGGATCGCGTAACAGCGCGCGTGCTTCAGCGAGATCAGTATTATTCAGCACGGCTGGCCTGCCACCGACACGGCCTCGCGCCCGCGCTGCTTTCAACCCGGCCTGCGTCCGTTCGCGAATAACAGAACGTTCGAATTCGGCAAGTGCACCAAAGACGTGGAAGATCAGCTTGCCACCTGACGTCCCGGTATCGATCGACTCGGTGATCGAACGCAGGCCGATGCCTCGTTGACCGAAATCTTCCACCGTCTCGATCAGCTGCTTGAGTGAGCGGGCAAGGCGATCGAGCTTCCAGACCACCAACGTATCGCCGTCCCGCATATAATCGATAGCGGCTTGCAGCTCAGGCCGATCCCGTTGGGCGCCCGATGCTTTTTCGACAAAGATGCGCTCGCAGCTTGCCGCTTCGAGTGCATCGCGCTGCAAAGCGAGGTTCTGTTCTTGGGTTGAGACTCGGGCATATCCGATGAGCAATGCTAAATCTCCCAAAACTCAACTTTTCTCTAATGTTTTGAGAGATCATTTTCAAGAGATAGTTTTGAGAGGTCTGTAATGGTCGAGATTGCTGTCCGGAACGCTCTTAGGCAGATGTCTTGAAAACCAACGTTTTTGCGAGACAATAAAAAAGACCGGAATCGGCCATAAACGCTCGTTTGCCATCCGGTCGGGCCAAAACCGAGTTATGTGCATCAAGTTCAGCAAAATGGTCATGGCGGCGGATGTGGTTGGGCCTGTGGTCAACGCGGAGCGTTGTCCATCAGGTCTTTGATCAAGCCGCGTTTCGGAACGCCTCATTTTTGAGTTCGCTCAAGGTGTCCATGTTCAGATAGCGATGGGGCGAGAGCCCGTGCGCCTTCCAGATCTCCCGCGCCGTCGAGGCAGCCAGTCCAACCGCCTTTCCCATGGCCCGGATTGTCCAGTACGTCGCCTCACGCGGCGGCGGCTCCCGGGTCAGGTGTCCGATTTATCGGGGCGCCGGTGATAGAACCTCCCTATAAGTGGCGCGATTGCGCGGCAAAGGAAAGGGGCATTACTGGCCATGAACTCATCACGTTTGGAAATAACGACGAAGCCATTCGACAGGATGGCAAACGCGGGTCGGGGCTCTTGGCGTATCTACGCACCGTACAAGGGTAAAACGGTGATAACAGACGTGACGTCGTAGCCATGGTGTTGTGGGGTGTGCAAAACCGGATGCTCAACGGCTACCTCCTGCGCGACGTTATCAAAAAGGTGAATTGCATACGTTTAGGATTATACTGCGTGACATATGCTACCTATGTGATCTATGATTTCTACGATCGGTGGCACGACATCGAGCTCGTCGACCTCGCGGGGCAACTAAATGCCTCAAGTTTCGATTTCTGGGTCGCGTAGTTGGTCTTTATGGGGGGGCTCCCCACGCGCCGAGCGCTCTGTTGAGTAGCATTTTGGACGCCTGATTCGGGGGACACTAATGCGAACAACTCGTCTCACCTCTGTAGCTTTCATCCCCCTCGCAACCACCTTGGCACTCATCGGCTGCACGCGGATGGTTGTACCAGATAATCCCGCGGCGCACGCGTGTGTCGCAGACGCAGAGAGCAAACGAGACCTCTGCGAGGTAACCGTCTCGCAGAACCACCAATCTTGCTTGCAACGGGCGCGGGCCTCCGCTCAGACCGAATATGCTCAGGCTAATGCGGCGTATCAGGCGGACTACGCGCGTTGGCAGCGCGAACGTGAGCGCGAGCGTCAGCAGGCGCAAGGCGCCTATCAACAACGGCAGCGCGAGTTCGAAAGGTGCAGGCGTGAACAAGAACGCGTCGTGGCAGAGCAACCTTTGGTAGATTTGGAGTGGGCGATTGAACACAATTGCGGTGACCCACTGCGGCATGGTGCCTCCACCGCTGATTTCAGCCCCCCGGAGCCTCGGCGGCCTTCTATTGACGATTTCGTGGATACCGACGGGTGCGAACGTGAGCGCGATCGATCTGAGGACTTCTGTGACAGTGAATTCAAGGCACAGGTCCGAGCAGCATGTGGCGTGACTTTCAAGTAGGAGGTAAGAGGGCTGGCGGCAAAGTGCGCATAATCTCTATATGACATTGCTTGATTACCTTTCAGAAACGCGCTGAGCCTGGACAGATGCTGATTTCCTCACGCCGTTATGGGTCGTATACCGCTCACGATGTGGGCACCAAACGACTAACGTCGAGTTACAGCATGGGGAGCTCTATCGATGGAACAATCTTCATTCGACGAGCGTGACAAGAAAGGCGCGATAATTATTCAAAACATCGTCGCCTGGGGTATCTGGGAGTGTAATCTGTATGTGTTTTGCACAAGGCCGATTGATTTCATCTTTCGAGCTTGCTCCCAGCGCCTCCGGTTTTTCATTCTCAACTCCCTTCTTCTGATGGTGGTATGGATCGCGGGAGTGCATACCGCAAGTGCTCAGAAAGTCTCCTGCGACCCTTCCTGTGAACGCTGTGGTGATCCGACGGGAGAGGCGCTTGGTAGCTGGATCAATTGTATGCATGCCTGCGCCAAGGCGCCGCCATGCGACTACGGGGCTAAGGATCGGTCGAAAGGCTCAGGCTTGGGGATGCGGGAGGCGAGCAAACCTTCTGATAAAAAAGCACCTAACGATGAAGATCCACCCAGCGCCCCTCCTGGAGCGGGGTCTATTCCGGCGCCTACGAACTGCGCGAACGCCGAGATATCGTATCTTGATGCGGTCGTAAATCGTCGGGTTAATTCTGACACAGTTTATGTAAATGTTGACGATCCGCTTCTTTTTGCGGCCAACTACGAGAGTTACTGTGCCCCGAATTTTTTGTGGGAGATAAAGGGTCATACGAGAAGCAATGAACCGACCTTCACTCACAGTTTTCGAGAATCTGGAGAGTATAAGGTCGAGGTTACCGCCTTTTGTATCGAAGAGTGCGGCAAGTTTGTAGACCACCTACAAGTGGTAGCGATGAGTGGTCGATTCATCAGCGACGATCCGGCTCGTGCGCAGATTCACATAACCCGACAGAAACCAGTGGTGGCGGCGGCTTTCTTCGTCGAGCCGGCATCGCAACTTGGCGAATTTATTATCACCCCGAAACGCGACGTCAACATACGCAATCAAAGGCACAGCGCCGGTAAGAAATCTTTTGACGTAAGTAAATCCAATTGTAATAACGAGTACGGCTCTATCGTTGCGATACATAAGCGTGATCCGGCAGTCAGATTTGAAGCAACCGTGGTGGACGGGCGCGTTCAGGTAATGAATGAAGACGGTCGGACATTTCCCAAATCAGCGCACGAAGCGGACCGGGCACTGAAGGCGCTCACGCAAAGGCTTGATGTGCTAAGGGGCGAACCGCTTGGTGCCATAACGGCGGGTACGCTCGATCAGTTGGGTTATGAGAAGGCTTTCGAAGTTGGTGCACTCGTATCAACTGCTGCTGGGTTTTTGCCTGGACCACGGATGCAACGAGATATCTCGCGCCGACAACATCAAAATTCGCGCCAACAAGGCGAGATCTGGTCCAGAAGACGTGGTCCAGTGGAAGAGATTGGATGCCCCCCACGACGTGCTGGAGATTACGATCCAGATATGAACTTTCTTGACGAGCGAGTTTTTGTATCACCAAGTCCCTCTGGTCCACTGGGCACGCGGAATCCGACCTACCCCAGGGAGCAGCTGACCCTCCCAGGGAACCGCTGAAGTGGTGATTGTGGGGTACGCGCACTGAACGCGCATTTTCCAGAACGCGCATTTTCCATGCCATGGTCCGGAAGTTTGACACTTGGCCCAGCCTGCCGGCACGATCATCAGACTGTAGAGGAAGTCGAGTACGCATCGGATATCTCCTGTACGCTGCGAGCGATCGCTAGCTACAGAATGAAATCGCTTTCGATCATGGGCAGGTTCAAATCGGCAAGAACGATGTCGCTGATATCGCCCTGGTGATTGAAACTGACGATGGTGTCTCCATCGTCCCACCGGTAGCCGACCTCGTTCAGGCCGGGCGTGTCATTCCAGCCGATGAACGCGGTGGAGGCACCGGGGACCGACAGATCGATCTTGTCGCCTTCTCACCTTTTGAAGTCGGTAATCACGTCCGCGCTGGCGGGGCCGAAGCCGGTGTCTTCCCGTTCGAACGAAAACGTGTCCGCGTCCACCCCCCCTGTCAGCAGATCCTTGCCTGCCCCGCCATAGATCTCATCGGCCCCGCCTCCGCCGTCGAGCGAGTCGTCGCCGTCGCGGCCAAAGAGGGCGTTACGGATCTTTAAAGACGCGAGCAACGTCATGGTTCCTTGGCGCATAAGTCGTTTCCTCAGTCAGGTCAGCGGATTCTGGTTTCGTTGAGGTTGATGGGCGCGCAATTCTTTTGCCCCCACCCTTCGCTGTAGATCTCGAAGCTTGGCGGACCAGCGTGATCCCACCGCAGCCAAAGGCGAGCGCCGGGCTTCCAGATCTGGACGAAGCGAAGATTGTTGCCGCTGAGCGTCACATCAGCGCGTTCGAGTTCAGGAAGGCTGAAAGAGGCGATGCGACCGCTGCGGATGTCATTGACTACGACCTCAAGATGGCGAATATCATTCAGATCGCCACCCCGACCTCTCAGGTTGTTGCCGGCGATAACTCCCATGGCTTGGTATCGGCCGCATCCAACATTCATTGTGATTTCTTCAGCAAACGCCTCATTTGGAGACTGCACGATCAGGGCGGAAGTCATGACCGCAAGGAATGCAATAATCACGAGGTTTGATACTCGGTCCGGCATGCCGCCACGATCATCAGATTGTAGAAGGAGCCGAGTACGCATTGGATATCTCCTATACGCTTCGAGCGTTCACTGGTTACAGAATGAAATCGCTCTCGATCATGCGCAGGTGCAAATCGGCGAGAACGATGTCGCTCATATCGCCCTCGCGATTGAATCTGATGATGGTGTCTTCGTTGTCCCACCAGTAGCCGACTTCGTTCAGGTCCGGCGACGCATCCCAACCGACGAAGGAAGTGGTTATATCGGGGGCCGACAGGTCGATCTTGTCGCCTTCCCACCATTTGAAGTCCGCAATCACGTCCGCGTTGGAGGGACCGAAGCTGGAGCTCTCAGGTCGATTAAACCCGAACCTATCCGCGTCCGCGCCGCCGGTCAGCATGTCCTGGCCTCTTAGGCCGAAGATCTCGTCGTCGCCCCCTCCGCCATCGAGCGTGTCGTCGCCGTCGCGGCCAAAGAGGGCGTTAGGGACATCGTTGCCCACAATGACATTGTCGAGTTCGTTGCCGAACCCATGGAGCCAGACGCTCCCCAGAAGCTCCAAAATTTCAACATTGTCAGGAAGGAGATACGAGGTTTTCGCTGTCCTGACGGTGTCGGTCCCCTCATCTGGAAACTCGATAACCGTGTCTTCCAACCGGTCGACGACGTAAACATCATCGCCCGGGCCACCTTCCATCGTGTCGGCGCCGCCCCTGCCGTCAAGGACGTCGTCACCGCCCAGTCCATTGATCTTATCATCGCCCGCGGTTCCCGGTAGCTCGTCATCTTCGTCGGTCCCTGATATCGAAGATGTGTTTGGCACGAACTGGATGATCGTTGCAGGCAGCTCTTTTCCGTCGAGAGGATTGAGAATCGAGCCGCTGGACGCCTCGAACCGCCCATCAAAATAGCCCTCGAGTGTGATCGTTGTTAACGTCGTTTCGAACGGATCGCTGCTCACTGTCAGGAGCGTGAAATCTCCCCAAGGGAGGCCAAAAGACAGGGATTGAACGTCCCACCCGGAAAAGACCTTATCGACGAAAGCAATTCGGTCGATCGCGGAAAAATCCGTGATGGTATCGCCATCATGGGTCTCATGAGTGCCAACAAAAAAGTCCGCATGCGCGCCTCCGGAGAGGACGTCGCTTCCTTCCGCTCCATAAATGAAATCGTATCCATCGCCGCCACTGAGTGCGTTGTCCCCTCTGTTACCGATTATGACGTTGTCGAGTTCGTTTCCGTGGCCGTGTGTATCGCTTGATTGCTTTAGCAACAGAGCTTCGACCTGCGTAGGCAAGGTATACGAGACGTCGCTCTCCACGGTGTCGTATCCGCCGTCCAACGCTTCGACGACGACGTCACCCGCATTGTCGACGACGTACTCGTCGTTGCCTTCTCCGCCCTCAAGATGATCGGCGCCTTTTCCCCCCTCCAGTCGGTCGTTGCCGCCACGACCGTAAAGACGGTCGTCCCCCTCGTATCCTTCCAGCTTATTGCGATCATCAGTACCATGAATTTCGTCGGCTCCTTTCGTGCCGATCGCGTTTTCGAAGTGAAGCACTACTTCTTCATAGGCCTCCCCATAGGCATATTTGTAGGTACCGTTGTCCACGTAATAGGTCTTGGTCAGCCGGGCCTGACCATCCGCCAGATCGAGCCAAAGCTCTCTGTCGCTGCCGCGGTAGTCGACAGTGTCGCGGTCCTCGCCGCCATCAAGGAAATCCCTCCCCGCGCCGCCGCTGAGAGTGTCATTGCCTTCTCCGCCCTCGAGATGATCGGCGTCTTCGCCACCATAGAGTTTGTCATTGCCGGAGCCTCCGTACAGGCTATCGTCGCCCGTGTCTCCATAGAGCCTGTCGTTGCCGCCACGGCCGTAAAGACGATCATCGCCCTCTCTACCGCGAACCTCATTATCTTCCGCACTGCCATAGATAGTGTCGGCTTTCTTCGTGCCGTATGCACCCTCAAAATTGACAACTTCTTCGTCGTAAGCATCCGAATAACCTCTGTTCCCTACAGTATAGCTATAAACCAGGAAGGCTTTGCCATCGGCCAGATCGAGCCAAAGCGCCCGATCACTGGACCCGTATTCGACGATATCTTTGTCATTACCGTCTTTGTCCTCGCCACCATCCAGAAAATCCCTACCAGGTCCGCCGCTCAATTTGTCACTACCGCTGTGACCGTAAAGACTGTCATCGCCTAGTCCGCCCCATAGCCAGTCATTGCTTTCATATCCGTAGAGCGTGTCGTTTCCGTCGCCACCTTTGAGGAAATTTGTATCGTCATTTCCTTTGATCTCATCATTACCCGTACTTCCGATCACGTTCTCTATTGAGACCAGCGTATCTTCGTGCTTGGAGGCGACCAAGAGCCAGTTTAGAGTTGCGTAAATTGTGTTTGGCCATCCTGACGTGTCAGGTTTCAGTCGGGCGATACCTGTTTCGGGGTTGAGGTCAATTGACAAACCAGACGCGTTGAGGAGGAGACCGGCTGAGCGTGGGTTGTCGCCGAGATTGGTTAAATCGTAGTCGGTGTAATCGACCGTATCGTAATCCTCACCCCCATCCAATGTATCCTTTCCCCTGGCTCCGGAAAGAGTATCCGATCCAGAGTTGCCCGATATTCGGTTATCAAGGTCGTTACCGTGGATTTTATCGTCGCCACCACCACCCCGCGCGTGTTCGATATCTACACCATGCGCAATTGTGACCCCCCCAAACGCACCCTTAACTTTGCTGACATAACCGCCAGCGTTCGGACCGATTAGAGGTGCCGCCCGTAAGTCGATGACGGCACCGGAGGGATTGTTGGACAAGTCGACAACGACAATTTGATCAACTCCACCGGCATCCCAAATACATCGCCAACCGTCATAGCCGTTGGCATAAATATCGTAGGTATTTGAGCCGGTTTCGTACTCCGTGTTCGCGCCGTACATCTCTTGAAGCGCGAAGATGTCAAAAGCCATAAAAGTCGAGGGAAGCCCTCCACCAGGTATGCCATTGTAACTCATGACCGTGCTTAAGAGCGTGTTTAAGGAATGGTCGCCTAGATCGTAGTCGTGTTCAACGCCAGGAAAAACAGTACCATCATGTGGGTGGTGCAAACCAAGTCCATGACCTAGCTCATGTAGAAAAACCCCATAGGCCATACCTCCGGTAGCCGGTCCGGCTTCCCACCACGAATTGTCAACTGCAAAACGGCCAAAAGCGAGTTCACTCCCTTCACTAGGCATAGAGTGGGTAGCAGCAGATTGGATAATTAAAGCTTTTCCGTCTGGCCCGACATCTTCACTTTTTCTTCCAAAGTATTCTACGGGATGCTTTCTCCAAGAGATATTTGGATCTGCAGAATAAAACCAAATATCAAGTTTTGTAATCGAACGAACATGAGATAATATCCGAGAAACATACCAAAATTCATTAGCATTCCATGGCTCTAATCCTACTTCATGATCTCCAAATAATTGAATATCTAATTTTTTTTCTGGATTCCATTTTGCATTACCGATAATGCTGTTAAGGTACTTATTGTCAAAATATTCCGAATTAGGGTCTCGTGTATGTTTAACTGCTTTCGGTTTCATCTCTCACCTAACACCAGCTTGCGTTAATTAGAACTCATAGGCCCATTTCCGGTGTCCGGTGGAGATGATGGTCCACGGCTGGTTGACGAGCCTGTTCCAGGATTTCCAAATATACTTCAATCCGTTATAATCAAACTCTTCGACAATAGAATCTTCATCAGGAAGAAGTAACCGAACGTAAATTATCTTATCATCTGACGCATCCCACTTCGCATTGCTCATTATGATTTGCATACATTTATTATCGTCGTTTTTTTATGTGATCGATTTGAATGGTTCTCATTGAAGCACTTCCTATTCGTTGTATTGTTCGGATTGTCCAAAGTTTGAAATTGTATTGATGTTTTTCTGTGTTATTGTATATTTTATTCAAATATTATGAAATTTTCGGAATTTTCAAAAATCTATTGTGATTTAAAAAATTGAATCTTAACCGGCGAGAGCTATGATCAAAGCCAATATTACGCTGTAGTAGAAAAACGTGAGAAAATTCGCACCCCTAGAAGACGGTCGATTGTTTTATGCTTTTCTTTGGTCGAAGAAACAGCCCGCCTGCATCGTGCATCGGTTGGCCTGTGTGAGGATCCCGTCTCATTTTACTTCCTCCCGAAGTATGAAATCGTGCTCTCGAACCCATCCATTTTGATCGTGAGGCCTAAACTGGGCCGATGGCAGGATTGCACTGCGAGGGTTTGTTGGGCAAAAACAATAACCCATTTGTGGGTATCGCATGGCGGTTAGGGGCTAACAGACCGGCGTTTTGGTATAACAACGGCCACCCCTCCTAAGGTTCGGCGATATGACAAAACGAGCAGATCGGCGTTGGATTAGAACGGTGCCGTGGGGGTTCGCGCTGCTGTTGACGTGGGTACCCGTTGCCGCGTTAGCGGGGCAGGTCTCCTGCGAAGTTGAATACAGAGCCGTGCGCCAGGTCCAGCAGAAGAAGTTCTACGGAAGTTCCACGTACCCTCAGTTCACGTCGGGCGTTGAGTATGCCTCCGGCCGCACCTGGCAAGACTGTCTCGGAAATGCGCGATCTCAAGTCTCGGAGCGCCTGGGTCCGGAATGGAGGGTTACAATCAAACCGCGTTCACGGACGAAAGACACTCTGAGGTGGTCCCGGAAAATCGGACATCGGTTTAAGGTGTATTCCCCGGATGACGGAGGAATACGAAGATGACGACACGACGCCGGTTCACGTCGGATTTCAAGGCCACGGTGGCGCTTGAAGCGCTGCGTGGCGACAAGACGATCCAAGAGATCGCGAGCCAGCGCAAGGTGCATCCCAATCAGGTAAGCGCGTGGAAGCGCCAGGCGATGGACGGTCTGGGCGCGGTGTTTTCCAGGGGCGCGGAGCGCGCCGGTCGGGAACATGAGGCGGAGCTCCACGATCTCCATGCCAAGATCGGAGAGCTCACGGTGGAACGCGATTTTTTGGCGCGAGGGCTCAAGCGATGAGCCGGGGCGAACGCAGGACGATGATCGTGCGCGAACACCCGGGATTGAGCTTGAGCCGGCAATGCCGCCTGCTTTCGCTGAGCCGCTCGTCGATCTATTACGCGGCCAAGGGAGAGAGTGCCGAGACATTGGCGCTGATGCGCCGGATCGACGAGCTGTTTCTAAAATATCCCTTCTACGGTTCGCGCCAGATGGTCCGCCAGTTGCGGCGTGAAGGCATCAGCGTCGGCCGTCACCGGGTTCGCCGGTTGATGCGGCTGATGGGTCTGGAGGCGATCTATCAGGCGCCAAAGACCAGTACGCCGCATCCCGCGCATAGAATATACCCGTACCTGCTCAAGGAGATGGCAATCGATCGGCCCGACCAAGTCTGGTGCGCCGACATCACCTATATCCCCGTTCAGCGCGGCTTCCTGTACTTGGTCGCCATCATGGATTGGGCGACCCGATATGTCCTTGCCTGGCGGTTGTCGAACACCCTGGACGCCCGGTTCTGCGTCGAGGCCTTGAACGAAGCGCTGAGCCGATACGGCAAGCCTGTATATCTTCAACACCGATCAGGGTAGCCAATTCACCAGCCTCGACTTCACCGGCGCGCTCAAGGACGCGGGCACCTCGATCTCCATGGACGGTCGCGGGCGCTGCATGGACAATATTTTTATCGAACGGCTGTGGCGCTCGCTCAAATACGAGGCGGTCTACCTGCACGAGCTGACCGACGGCTTCGAGGCCGAACGGGTCATCGGCGCGTGGATCGGCTTCTACAACACCGAACGGCCCCATTCCGCTCTCGGCGGTCAAACGCCGGCGGAAGCCTATGCGGTGGGAAGACCGGTGGATATGATGGATAAGCTTGGCGGCTTACCCACATACCCACCGGCCCAACAGCAGCAACAGGAACTTGAAATAAACGGAATCTTGGCGGCATGATCAGAAACCGGAATACACCTTAACTGCGCCGCCAAACTGTCCAACAAACCGGGACCACCTCACTCCTAATCGGTAAAAAAGCACGTAAGCAGGCAACGATAACAAATATGCTTTTTAGACCACGGCTTGCGATAGCTCAGGTGCGGTGCCAAAAATGGCCTTTGCGTCGACGTCTATCCAATAGCCTTGGTTAACGCGGAGCCGGATGAACGTCCTTTCCATGATGGCGCTTCCAAGTTCCTGCCGCAGCCGGGAAATTCTCACCTGCCCTTGCTGAGTGTCCGGCTCCTTACTTGGTGCGAGGTGCCCGTGGACATCGAGCGCGTGCAACGAATTGCCCCGTCGCCGATAGTCCGCGAGCAACTTAAGAGTGTCATACTGAGCCTTGTTGAGCGAGATCTCTTGGCTGTTTAATTTGATGGTGCGATTGTCCGGAAGAAACTCGAGGCGCTCACAGATAAACCCCCGATCCCGCCATGCTTTAAGCATCGAGCGCTGCCGTTCTAGTTTTACTATAACGAAGCCAATAATCAGGACGAGACCAATATTCGTCACCAGTAGAGAAGTGGTGACGAAAACCATATATTGTTGCGTGTCAACCACATGCGCAATGAAGGCACTTATTACGGCCTCGGCAACCGAGATATCAATACTCGATTCAAGCAGAGCATTTTGATCAAGCACATCAGAAGGATGTGGCAGCAGCAAGACCGATGCGTAAATCGATAACACCAGGGCAAGGAGCAGTAATACCAAACGTCTGAATTTCTGACTCTCAATCTGGGTTTTCACGACTTCACGGATGTGATTCTCTTAACCAACTGATTCGGTGA
>RCNG010000354.1_pt1 | contig 20532 bp, 16 predicted proteins | sample 2041371 | NCBI WGS metagenome assembly RCNG01 (sample SAMN09708227, study PRJNA481090) | Marine sediment metagenome, whole genome shotgun sequencing project. | biome: marine sediment; feature: ocean; material: sediment; isolation source: Sewage treatment plant 1 marine sediment (STP1) ... | reverse complement strand
GCATTACCCTATCGGGCTCCTGCTATTTGTAAGCTTCCTCACCTAAATTTTATGCGGCGGCAGGAGACAGCTCCGTGATTCGAGTGACGATTGACCTGACAGAGACATCCAATGTTAATTCATCTTTTCACAAGCGTCAGAGGTGACCCGATTTTACTAACTTGCGGGGATTTTCTACTTATGAGGAATACAAACTAAGATTTTGGGAGCGCGATTAGTATCGCTTCTTCCAGCTCCTCGAGCGTCACGGGTTTAAAAACAAAGGCGTTCGCGCCGATCCGCATGGCTTCATCGACCTGGATGTCGGTTGTCTCAGACGAGAGCATAACCACCGGAATCTTTTTTAAATCATCGCGCATACGCAGGAACTCTAAAAAATCAATTCCGCTGACCTCCGGCATATTGATGTCTAACACAATTAGATCCGGCCGGTCACCCGCAAGAAGCCGCTTAGCTGCACTGCGTGCATTGCGGAAAATCTCAACTGTAGAATCGAGAAGCTGCAACATCAGCTTTACGGCATGGCTCATCTCATCGTCGTCGTCCACTATCCAGACTGCCCGCATTCTTTCCTCCATTAGCCTGTCAGCGCCTCTTGAATCTGCTCCGCTGTCTTTGATGTGATCCCGGAGATGCCCGCTAACTCTTCAAGGCTCGCTTGCCGAATCCCATCGAGGTCACCAAAGGTCTTAATTAATGCCTTCCGGCGTGCCGGACCGACACCATTGATACTGTCGAGCTTAGAAGCCAGCCCTCCGCGTCTGCGTTGAGTCCGATGCTGCCGTAGGGCGAAACGATGGGCTTCATCTCTAATCCGCTGAACAAGGTACAAACCTTGTGATCGTCGCGGTAGGATGACGGGGTCGGCTCGATTAGGAAGGTAGAGCTCCTCGTGCCCTTTTGCCAATCCAACAACCGGCACGCGCTCTTTCAGATTGTGTTCCTCCAGGATCTTGCAAGCCCTGCTGAGCTGCCCCTTACCGCCATCGACGATTAGAAGATCCGGCAGCAAACCAAAACTCTTTTCCAGTTTACCGCCCGGTTTCCCAGCCTCCTCGTTCGCAATCTGCCAACGCCTGAAGCGTCGCCCCAGGATTTCCTCCATACTGGCGAAATCGTCCTGGCCCTGGACATTCTTAATCGTGAATTTCCGGTAGAGTTTCTTGCTGGGCGCTCCCTGCTCGAATACAACCATCGAACCCGCTGCTGCTGTCCCTTGTAGATTGGATATATCGTAGCACTCAATGCGATTTGGTGGAGCTTGGAGAGCCAGTGCCTCCTGGAGCTCGCTCAACGCCTGTACGTGTTTGCTGCGGTCCGCCTCCCATTTTGCCTTTAGAGAGGCCAGGGTCTCCGCCGCGTTTTCCGCCACCAATGCCACCAAATCTCTCTTCGCGCCACGACGCGGCACCTTCAAGTAGACCTTTGCCCCACCGCGCCGATCGTTGAGCCAGGTTTCGATGATGCGTGCTTCCTCTATCTCAATCGGCAGGAGAATTCGCGGCGGGATATGAGTCGCCTCAGTATAGAAATGTTTTACAAAAGCCTCCACTAATTCTTGGTCATGAGCCTCACGTGTACCATCAAGCACGAAATACTCTGTTCCGATGAGTTTACCCCCGCGAACAAAAAATATCTGAATGCATGCATCGCGCTCGTCTCGAGCGAAGGCGATGACATCCGTATCAAGCTTATCCTGCGTGACAACTTTCTGTCCCTCGACGACCTTCTCGATGGCGATCAACTGATCGCGTATGGTTCCAGCTTTCTCATATTCCAACGCTTCCGATGCTCTCTCCATCTCCAGCTCAAGCCGGCTCACAATCGGATCCGTGCGCCCTTGAAGGAATCGCCCGAGGTCATTGATCATCGCTCGATAACCCACAGTGTCAATCTTCCCAATGCAAGGCGCCAAGCAGAGCTTAATATCGTTATAAAGGCATGCACGTTGGTCTTCGCCTGTGATCACGCGATCGCAGGTGAGATAAGGGAAGATCTTGCGTAACACATCAAGAGTCTGATGGACAGCCCAGACGCTTGTATATGGACCATAATAACGCGCCCCATCGCTTACTACCCGACGTGTAACTGCAACCTTCGGGAAAGGGTCCTTCCAGAAGATTTTGATGTACGGATATCTTTTATCATCCTTAAGGCGGATGTTGTACTTCGGTTGATAACGCTTAATGAGGTTCATCTCCAGAATTAGCGCCTCGAGATCTGAGCTGACAACGATCCATTCAATATCATCGATCTTCAAGACCATCTCAGCCGTTTTGCGGCTGTGGTTGGCGGCTTTGTGAAAATAGGATCGAACCCGGCTGCGCAGATTGACTGCTTTTCCAACATAAATAACCCGGCTCTCCTTGTCCTTCATCAGGTAGCAGCCGGGTTTGCTGGGGATTCCCTGTAAGATGGGTTTGAGACGATCAGATGCAGCCATACTGAGTCGATTCTAGCATATCTGGCTCACTCACAACTTACGGCAAGCCTTCACATTATCGAGATTTTCAAGAAATAGGCTTTCCAAACGTTACGCTTTGAATATTCCCATTGCGTCCTGGGAGACAGTATAATCGCGGGACTATGCTAAAAATCAACCACCGCCTGCCGGTCTACCTGATTCTATCAGCCGCACTTTCTGGGTGCTTAACTACTAATCCCACGACGACTCCCGGTCCACCGACGACGATTCCAAGTTCCCCGGTGCCTACAGAATCGGCAACTGAGGTACCACAACCAGCGCCTCGCAGTCTGACACTCTGGGTCGCTCCGCCGTTCGCGCCGGATTCAGAATATCCCGCCGGCGCATTGCTCACGGAGCGTTTGCGAGCTTTTGAGCAGCTTCATCCCGGGTTGAGCATCCAGGTGCGGGTAAAAAGCGTTGATGGCCCCTCGGGGCTCTTAGAGACGCTCGTCGCTGCGAATGTCGCCGCGCCTGCACTCCTTCCGGATGCGATTACATTCAGCACTTCGAACCTAGAGGATGCAGTTTCCAAGGACCTGATTATCGGGTTAGATGGTGTTCTCCCGGTTCCTGAAGCCCCGGATTGGTATGAGTTTAGTCTACCGGCCGCACGCGTATCGGGGAATTTCTTTGGACTTCCAATCGCCAGTGAAGTAGATATCCTCGCATACCGTAGTGATCTCTACACCTCGCCTCCCAGAAGTTGGGATGATCTACTCGGTGAACCGCGCAGTTTCCTCTTTCCTGCTGGTGATCCGCTGGCAACCTTCACATTGGCACAGTATCTCTCCCTGGATGGCTATCTCCTCAATTCCGACGAAGATCCAGCCCTAAACCCCGCTGTGTTATCCGAAGTGTTAACATTCTATAACGCAGCCCTTGCCGCTCAAATTCTCCCTTATTCCGTAAGGCAAATCACCACTGCGAACCAATCCTGGTCTGCGCTGCAAGATAATGGCGCGGCCAGCGCGGTGTCTCCTTTATACTTCTATATGTTAGAGCATGATCCGGAGAAGTTCTCTGCCATACCTCTTCCAACCCAGGATGGCCAAGGCGTAAGTCTCGCCTCAACATGGTCTTGGGCAATCGTCACCCAGGATGCCGAGCGGGTACCAATTGTCGCCGAGTTGCTTGCCTGGCTTAGCGCACCTGATTTCCTCGGACTGTGGACTCACTCACTGGGGATGCTTCCACCCACAAGCGCCTCTTTAGCAGCGTGGCCGGAAGGGGACGATGCCGCCCTAGCCAGCAGCCTTGTCACCGTAACGCAACCAATGCCGCATTCATCGCTTCGCCTCACGATAGGATCAGTTCTTTATGATGCTGTCGAAGCCGTCATCGGCGGAGGAGAAGCTCCAACGACCGCAGCCCAAGCCGCGGCGGAAGCGCTCGCCAATCCGTAATTTCACGGCCGTTGATGGAGATCTCGTTCAGGCTATGATAGAGCTCCCTCGATTTGATGATCACAAGAAACACCTACAACTAATTTCTCTCCAAGCACTCGAGGCTGCCGATGCTCATCGAGCTGTTCGAGAGCATCTGCATCTTTCCAGTGAAGGTATCGAGGCAGGGACACACACCCTTGGGTTGAAACCCGGGGCACGAATACACCTGGTCGCGTTTGGAAAAGCGGCACCGGCGATGACGAGAGCCGCGGTTGAAATCCTTCAGGATCTAATCGTTGCCGGCGTCATCGCGGCGCCACACCATATCGATGATCTACCACCTTCACTTCAAATTTACCGTGCCGGTCATCCACTGCCGGATGCTGGCAGCCTCGCCGCGGGGCTCGCTGCCGAGCTGCTCCTTGAAAGTGCCACCGCTGATGATCTTCTGCTTGCACTCGTCTCCGGTGGTGGGTCGGCAATGCTCGAATTACCGCTTCCGGGCATCGAACTCGAGGACCTCCGTCTCCTAAACACACTTCTCATCCAATCCGGGCTTCCAATCCACAAGATTAACACCATACGCAGAGCGCTTTCTCGAATAAAAAATGGCGGTTTGGCGCGGCTAGCCGCTCCTGCGCGCGTATTATCCCTTATCCTTTCAGATGTCGTCGGCGACCGTCTTTCGGCCATAGCATCGGGGCCCACAGTCCTGAAACGAGCCTCACGAGCTGAGGCGCGCAACATACTTCAGGAGAGCGGGCTATGGGCAGAAACCTGTACTTCAATCCGTATCGCCCTTGATCGGCCCGACCCTCCGTTGGAGAGGGCACGACATCCAATGAATATATTGATCGGAAACAACTCACGCGTCGTTCACGCTGCCGGACAACAGGCGAATGCCCTCGGCTTTTCTGTCAAGGCCGTTACAACAAAAATGCAGGGCGAGGCCCGCGAAGTCGGTGGGCGTTTCGGCCTGCAGCTAAAGAACCTTCGCGAGCGCGGGGCTATCGAAAAACCCACCTGTCTAGTAATGGGCGGCGAAACCACAGTTACGGTACGGGGCCAAGGACTTGGTGGACGCAATCAAGAATTGGCGCTCGCCGCAGCTATCGCCCTTGCAGACACACTGCATGTAGCCGTCATGAGCTTCGCTACGGATGGGGTTGACGGTCCCACAGATGCAGCAGGCGCAATCATCAGCGGGGATACAGCGGCGAGAGCAAGATCGCTTGGTTTCGTGCCACAGGAAGCGCTCCAAGAGAATGACGCTTACCCTGTTCTAAAAGCTGCGGGTGCTCTCCTTCACACCGGTCCGACCGGCACAAACCTCAACGACCTGGTTGTCGGCCTTATCTATTGAGCTAACCCCACATCTCCGACATTCACCTCGTTTGACCCCTCAATAAGCGCCTGATACAATCCCGCAGCGACTTACATCTTGCCCAGGAGGATTCATGCCCATCCACTTTGGAACAGACGGATGGCGGGGAGTGATCTCCGACACATTTACCTTTCACAACTTGCGCCGAATAACTCAAGCAATCGCTGATGCCGTCGCTTCGGAGGAGTGGCTCAACGGAGTAACGAGCGGACCGAAACCAGATTCGAAACGCATGGTGGTCGGCTTCGATACTCGTTTCCTCTCCGACCGCTACGCGGCTGAAGCGGCGCGGGTGCTCGCAGCTAATGGATACAAGGTTTATCTCACGACAGCTGATGTGCCCACTCCGTCGGTCTCATACACAGTGAGACACCTGGGGGCAATCGCGGGAATAATGATCACCGCCTCGCATAATGCCCCTCGCTACAATGGTGTGAAACTAAAGGCCGCTCAGGGCTACTCGGCTGCCAGAGAGCAATGCCGGGGAGTGGAGGTTTACCTCAGCGACAACGAGTCTCGAGGTCGGGGACCGAATTTAATGGATTTCGAGCAAGCTCGCAACGAAGGCCTGATCGAACGAATAAACCCCACCCCGGCCTATTATGACCACCTGAGACAACTCATCGACTTCGATAAAATCGCAGATAATCCGCAGCACATCGTCGTTGATTCGATGTTCGGATCCGGTAGAGGGCAAATACGCGGCATACTGCAAGGCACAGGTTGTGAGGTATTCGAGGTTCGCGGAGAGATGAACCCCGGTTTCGGCGGCATTCATCCTGAACCTATTGGGCACTACCTCGGCGCGCTTGCCGGCGCAATCGCCGCCGGCCATGGCCAACTCGGCCTGGCTACGGACGGCGATGCCGACCGTCTCGGCGCCATGGATGGTCGTGGACAATTCGTCGATCCACATCGCATCATGGCTCTTGCACTCAAATATCTTTTCGAGAAACGTGGTTTCCGCGGGAAAGTCGTAAAAACAGTGTCAACCACTCAGATGATTAACCGCCTGGCTGAGAAATATGGACTCGAGGTAATAGAGACACCTGTCGGATTCAATTACATTGCCGAGTGGATGCTGCAAGATGATGTTCTCATTGGCGGCGAAGAGTCAGGGGGAATCTCCTTCAAAGGACACATTCCAGAGGGGGACGGTATCCTCATGGGGCTTTTGCTCACGGAAATAGTCGCGGAAAGCGGCGTCCCGCTGGATGAGATGGTCGCTGATTTGCTCGCCGAGGTTGGACCAGCTCATTATAAGCGTGTTGATCTGCGTCTTGCCCGTCCGATTGTGAAGGAGCAAATGGTTAAACAACTCGCCGAAGACGCTCCGTCATCCATCGGCGGTGTTGAAATCTCCTCGGTAAACACGATGGATGGTGTGAAGTATCTCTTGGCCGACGATTCATGGCTCCTTATCCGACCGTCTGGAACCGAGCCGGTATTGCGAGTGTACGCTGAAGCTCATGAGCACGAACAGGTCAGTCGGCTTCTCGAATTTGGTCAATCTGTAGCTGAAGGGGCTTAAAAGCTGAGTTTCAAACCCCTGGCAATGACACCAGGGGGCGTCTTAAATATCACGCGCTCTCTGTAATTTCGCCTTGAGAATCCAGGGGCTCGAAAGGAAGCGAGATCCAGAAAGTGCTCCCTTTCCCGAATTCACTTTCAACACCAACCTCGCCACCGTGGACTCCGATGATTCCCTTACATATTGCCAGGCCGGATCCAGACCCCTGCTGCTCACGTTTGGCGCGGTCGATCTGGTAGAACACATCGAACAAGCCGCCCAGGTCTTCTTCCTTTATCCCTTGCCCTTGATCCTGGACACGCAGTACTAACCGATCTCCCTCAGCTTCCGCTGAAAACCGGACCCATTCACTTTCATCCCTTGAGAACTTAATTGCATTATCGAGCAAACGCCCAATCGCATCCGAGAGATATGCCTCATCTGCTACAAGCGGTGGGAGATCCTCCGGGACATCCGTAATCAGAGTTAACCCTCGTTCTTCTGCAGTCGGCTGGAAGGGCTTTACAATCACGCGCAACCAAAGACCCGTCTCTTCAATTCGCCGCCTCCGGTAACGATAAGCATCCTCCGCCTCGCCAGTTTCGATCTCCACTAAGATGAGGAAATCATCAACGAGGCTGTTCAACCGCAAGGCTCCGCGGCGAATGCCTTGCATAAAATCCTGGAAATCTTCTCCTTCGACTTTCTGCCCTTCGAGCTCGATCAAATCGGAATAATTGATGATGTACGTCAGAGGCGTTCGGAATTCATGGCTCAGTGTAAGCAGAATCTTACTCTTTAGGTCGGAAACTTCCTCATCTCGCTGCTTACGGAGGCCCTCCCACCGACTAAGTTTCGCTCTTACGCCGACCAATAAATCCTCATCGTCAAACGGTTTGGTGATGTAATCATCAACGCCAATTTCTTTGCCGCGGCGAATGTCTGCTTTTTCTCCACGAGCGGTGAGAAAGATAAATGGAATTGCGCTAAGCTCGGGCTGTTCACTCACCTTTTCATGGAATTGATACCCATCCATCTCCGGCATCATGATGTCTGAAACGATCAAGTCTGGGCGTTGATTTTCCAGAACATCAAGCGCTTCTCGTCCGTTCATGGCGGTGAGTACCTTATACTCGGTTAGTTCCAAAAGTTCTCGAATACCTTCAAGCAGCGCCAGATCATCTTCGACGACCAGGATTAGTGGTTTGGTCATAGTTATCCTTGTTCCTTGTTTAACAGAGGCAGCCAGACAGTAAAAACGCTTCCAAGTCCAACCTCGCTCTCAACCTCAACGAGGCCGCCATGTAGAATCGCGATCTCCCGCACAATCGCAAGGCCCAAGCCGCTTCCAGGTATCTTGTGTTCCCGTGCCATAGTACCACGATAAAAACGATCAAATAAAAATGGCAGGTCTTCCTCTGAGATCCCGACTCCATTATCGCGGACTTCTATGCACGTGTAAACAATTCCATCTTTTTCTTCTTTGCCGCTGATACGCAGGGAGATTGTCCCACCAGCATCGGTGTATGTTGCTGCATTCGCGACTAAATTGGTGAAAAGGCGAATCAACTGGTGGGGGTTCCCTAAAACCCTCAGTTCACCTTCCGGTTCACGAGTGATGTGTATGCCCTTCTCCTCACAAGTCGGGTGGTGTTGCTCGACAACTTGGTCAAGGATAGCTGTGATCTCTACGTTCTCTATCTCGATTTCTTTCTGGGATTCCAAACGCGCGAGGTCCAACAACTCCTCGATCATGCTCGTGAGACGGTCCGTCTCCTGATTAAGCACGCCCAGATACCTCTCTTGATTGCCTTGTTTGGATCTCTGGAGCAACGAAAGGTATACCTTGATATTCGCAAGAGGGGTTCTTAATTCATGCGAGACTGTTGCCACAAATTTGCTCTTTAACCTATCTAATTCCTGTAAACGCGTGATATCCCGCAGGACAATCACCGTGCCCATTGAGCTTCCATCCAGTTCGACCGGTGAGGCGAGAGCTTGAAATGATGTCTCGCCGATATCGAATGATTCTTGGACCCTACTCTCTGCTCCATGCAGACGAGAGATCTGTGTTAGCACCCCCTCACTCCGCTCGCCCGCCATCAGGAGCTGCGCCTGTGGGTTTGCCAAAACCAGATTCCCGTCAAGATCGAAGACGAGCACAGCGTCGGCAACGGAACTTAGGATCGCCTCCGTCTGTTCCTTTTGTGATTGCAGCTCGGCGGTGCGGTTCGCGACTCGCTCTTCTAATACAACGGTATGGTCATGGATCTCGCCGAAGAGGCGGGCGTTGATTATCGAAATCGTTATAAGGGAGGTCAGAACTTGAAGCATCTCCAAATCCTCCTCCCCAAGTTGTCCAACTTCTTCCTTATCGACAATCATTACACCGAGGACCTCCCCGGCAATTGAGAGAGGCAAAATCATTTCGCAGCCTGTATTGGGAAGTTCGGTGTGGTGTTGAAACCGCGGCTCTTTGCTTACATCAGAAATCAAAAGCGGCCTATCGCTTTTAAGCGCCTCTTGCGCAAATCCCGCCGCGTTCAAGTCTAGCGGCTCAACCTGACTCACGGGAACTCCTTCGGGGCCGCGCAAGTAGGCACATGGGACCAATTTGCCCTCCTCGGAGAGCAGAATCCCTACAGCATAGTAATTAAATACTCTCAGGGTACCCGCTGCCACTTCGTGAGCCAGTTGTTTAATATCCAGAATCGCTACCGCACTGCGGCCGATCTCATACATTAAGCGCATCTTTTCAGCACGAGCAGAGGAACTGCGTAAAAGGCGAGCGTTCTGTAATGCCACCCCCAGTTGCCGGGCAAAACCAAGCACAATTCTTAGATGGTGCTCCTGAAAGAACCCCTGCTCCCTGCTGCCTAAAGCAATGGCTCCGATAATTTCGGACCTCCACAGAATCGGCACACCTAACCAAGATCTGATGTCGACAGGGAAACGTTCAAAGCCGATTCGCAGCGGATCTTCAACTGCGCGCAGAAGTATAGGACGGGCGTCGTAAACCACCTGCCCCAAAGCCGAGCGATCAGGAGGGGTGACCCGCTCACCCACCTGAAGCGCTCCTTCCGCGGAGAGGAAACCTCTTACCTGGCGCACAATCATTTCCCCTTCTTCCCTGAGCATTACACATGCGGAATCGAAGGGAACCACCGTCTTTAGTAAATCAAGGACTTGGTCCTGGATGGTCTCAAAATCGAGCGTCGAGCTGAGCGCATAAACGACTTGCTGCAAAACACCCATAACGCGCGCATCACGCCGTAAGCGATCCAGTGATTCCACTCGCATGAGAAGCTTACTTAACCCGTTTGCGAAGATTTGAAGCGCTTTTTGGACCTGGAGGGAAAGGGTCGCAGCGACCATCAATATCCCCCGCGTCTGCTCTTCACTCAGGATCGGCAGCATAAACAACGCATCCAGACGCAGCCTTTCGATCAAACCATCGATCTCTGCTGCTGTCGCCCAAGGAAAAATCGAGCGGATAATCTCCACAGGATGATCTGAATAATGTGATGACTGGCCGAGAAGTACCTCGCGCAAGGGTTGCGAGACACGTGCGGGGTCCGGTGCAAGTCTTCCGGCTTTTCCCGCAAGCGCATCAATTTCTTGGTGAATGTCTTTCGAGTAACTTGAACCGTGTAAAACCCAATGCCCATCCACAGAATCGATGCTTATATACATCGAGTCCAAACCTATCCCACTAAGGAGTTCGATCGCATGTTCTGTAATCGTTCGCCGGGCATCTCCTCTGTATTGGTCAAAATTACCCCGCTCAAGTTCATCCGTTATATTTGAGATCAAACCTGGGCGTAGATAGCCCGGAAGATCTTCGAGAAAGCGGACAATGTCCGCTGTTGATTTTATAAAGTGCCGGGAAGAATACCTATCGCCTTCGGGAGGCTGCTCCGCGAACAGGAATAGCTCAGGCCGCTCAGGGATTTCCTGGTATACAAGCAGTACCTGTAGGAGTGTGGGAATATCAATGGGCAAACCGAGGACTAATGTATCGAAGGAGCGTTCGTGTAGGGCTTGCATACAACTGTCGGCGCTCGCCCTTATCACAGCAACACACCCTTCGCGAGATTCTTGAAGTGCCTTGCGGAAAAGGCGCCGGCCTTCCGGATCTGGGTCGTAAACCAGCAGCCGGACTTTCATCCGTGATCTCCATCCCTAACTAGGTGACAAATGCGATCGGAATGTTAAGCTGACCTCGGGGTTGTAAGCAACTTATAACCGCGGCCCCGTCGCGTGATTAGATAAATTGGGTTAGAGGGATTGGGTTCGATCTTCCCTCGCAGGCGGCTGATCAGTTTCTCAACACGAGCGTCATCGACGCTCCCGAGGTATTCCTCCCCCCATACCGCGGTCACGATTTGGAACTTATCTGTCAGCTTATCCCGCCTCTCATATAGGAGATCCAACAATCGATACTCCAAATCCGTGAGAACTGGGATCCGAACACCATCAACCCATACATCGCCGGAATCGGTGTCGAGAAATACCCCCCGCACCTCAACATCATGCCCTCGACTCTTCCTGGCGATAAAATCAGCGAAGATCGGCGAGAATGGCTGATTGGCGACGAGCATGCCCAAGGAGGTCAAATGGCGTATTTGCTGCTGGGGCAAACCAGCGTTAGGTTCGAGCACAAGTGAGGATAAGCCAGCTCGCTCGTCTCCATTGAGCTGATACCACAGTTTCATGCACTCGGCACGCGGTTGGGGTTCTAGCCGAACATAAGCCGCGAGATCCCCTTCCCAATCCTTTGGGAGATGAGCAAAAGCTTGAGACACCGCCACCAGCATCCCCGGGTGCCCGCCCGCCAGCTCAAATACCTTATCCTTAACTTCTTTCTTCAGATCGGGGAGATTTAGACCGGCTAACAGAGCGCTAGATTCGGCAATACTAAGCAGTGGCATATTATATGTAAAACGTGAAAAGAGTTCAGCGAATTCATCCTCAACCGCGTCACCGCGCAATCCTGGTAACCGGCGCCGCGTGGCCGTCGCAAAAACAAGACGATCGCGGAAGCGATCCCGAAGTGCTCGCAAGTTCAGGAGCGCCCGATTATTTAAAGCGGTGTAAATCTCGTCGAACTCGTCAAAAAGCAGGCATAAATTTTGACCTATCTCCTTGCCCAGTTCCGAAAGCGCCAGGTTGAAAGAGAGGGATGCTGTGAAACTTGTATCCGCCTCTGTAATTGTCTGATGGTAACTCTGCAGATTTGTTGATAAGGAATTTGGAACCTCATCAGAAAGGCGCTCCAGCGTTGACCGCAGCACAACCTCGTAAAATGCCTGGCCCGAAATCGCTACAGCCCGGTTGCAGTCTATATAAATAAGGAAGCCGGGCCGACCGGCTTTCGCCTTATAGAATTTCTTTGCATTCTGATCCGCCAGCGAGCGCATCAAGTTAGATTTTCCACTGTTGCTCAGACCGGTAATCGACACGCAGTGACCCGCAGCAAGTTCAGTTAGCGCAATTTCGGTGAGGGAGGAAAAAGGAGTGACTTTTTTCGCCATCAAATCTCCACACAAGAAGGCAGGGTCAACATCAGGCTGACCCTGCCACGAGCAGTTCAGTTGTCGAGCAGGTGATTAAAGGCTAGCTACTAAGTAGTGACACGAGTCCGCAGACTGCGTACAATGAATATTAAAGCCAGAAGCAATCCGCCCGCCAGCGCCAATGCCGGAATTCCGACTTCATCTGCGAAACCGGTTGCAGGAAGAGCCGTTGGTGTTGGCGTTTCTCCACCGCCTCCCTGCCCTGCAGCCAGAGTCAGTTGAGCTGCAGCTGTAGCTGTTTCCGGCGCTAAGGTAGGCAAGGTCAAGAATGGAGTCGGTGTGAACGTTGGAATGACAACCACCAGTGTGGGTGTCATCGTCGCTGTTGCGTCCGGCAGCTCAGTCACGATCGGTGTGCGTGACGGCGTCCGTTCAACAACGACAGCGGTTTGCGTCAACGCTTCCTCGGTGTTTTGTTGGTTGACGAGCACCACGTCTGTGGCGCGAGCCTCTTGCTGCCGCGGCGCCAGCACCAAAGCATAGACCAACAGACAGATCATGCTTAGAACCAGCAAACCGCCCAGCGAGACAGCTGCGATCACGAATGTCCGATTAGATGATTCCTCGGGCAATGGACCGCCTACATCAAATTCTTCTGCCATGGTCTCTACTCCTCAGCTTGTATGGGCCTGCTCGCAGTTATTCGCTCCGCGATTTGGCCACCACCTGCTCGAATCTCACTGCAGTATCTCGATATTCACGAGTGGAACTGTTTTGGTTCCAACTCCATCAATTTCGATCTTTGCGCTTTTTGCCCGTATTCCGCTAGGGTACGTCTCGACGCGTTTAAGTACCTCTTTAACCACGGCGACTTCCCCCTGATAAGGCGGCTTCAAAACCCGTACTCTCACCCCCGGCTTCAACGATACCACCCGATCAGGATGAGACACTTGACGACTGGAGGGTTGCGGGATGATCGCCTCCGGACGTTGTCCGGGTTGCGGCCAGGCACAGCCTGCATCAACCGCGACCTCGCGCCCCACATTGCTTACAAAAAGATTGAACGCAGCCGCATTAATGGGATGCTCCCCGAATCCCTCGGTGAGCAAAACCGGATAAGGCAACCTGCGTGCAACCGGGATCAATTCAGATGGCATCCCGCCCAGGATCACCCCGCGAACAGAGAGTTCGGTCGCCTGATGAAACGGCGCCGGATGATCACATATCCCCGCGACCAGGACTGCCCCGCGCAGATTGACATCCAACTGATCTGTCTGCAGCCGCGAGGATGGGCCATCACCCACCAAGCGCATGACGCCGTAGTTCTGCAGCCCATTGCCCCAGACGCCCTGGATCAAGGTGCCTATCGCTTCAATCGTCACAGCTTGCGCCCCATCCGATGAGATGACCTTTCCAGGAAAGCCAGCCTTTATCTGCAACACTTTACCAAAGGATTCCAGGAGAATTCGGCCTTTGTTTATCCCAACGATGCGGCCTGATGCGGGAGTACGCACCGTTCTGCGTGGTACTCCTGCCGGGCCCGCGAGCACATCACCTGTTTCCACTCGGTCACCCTTCTGGCAGGTAATATAGCGTCCTGCATCTTTCTCCGAGATACCCAAACCACGGGCAACATCCAGATAATAATGCTTTGGGTCGATTTCAGCTTCGGCAACAATGTCGGCAGCCTGAAGGCGCTCGTTTACACGCACTAAAACCGCCCCCGGAACCGGAAGAACACGCTCGCGGCGGATAACTGTAATAGGGATGACATGGGTCATCGAAGACAAGAATAATTCGCTCATGTTATGAACCACTGAGCCTGATGATGCAAGAATGGTGCCAATGCCTCATTCTACGGCTCCAATATCATACAGCCACTTCTTATTCAACTCTCGGCGGCGGCCAGGATCTTTTGCCAGTACAAGCGGTCTCCCGCGGGCGTCGATGATCAAGCCAACGGCCCCTCCGGCAATACGCAGCGCACCTGCTTTTCCGGGTCCTCCGAAGCCGATATCGATACCTCGTTCAGGTCTGAGGGTAAGGTGAGCGTACTCCCCTTGACGGATCGGCACGACTGCGAGCTGGCCCATTCGAACCTCGCCGACAACATCTTCGCTGCTTTGCTCAAGTTCGAGGTGCAGACTGAGAACCTTTCGTCCCACCCGTGCATTCCCAACCGGCGACACAACCGTCCCCAGGCTCACGAAACTCCCGGATTCTAAAACATGGACTGTCAGCATTGGGACCGAGCCTGACGCGGCGCCAAGCGAGGGGGAAAGACCATGCGGGTCGAGCACAAACGTTGTGATCCCCGTTGGCTGTAAGGCGTCCAGCAATGCCAATGCAGCATACCCTGGTCGAGGAGCTCTAGCCAAGACACTTCCACTGGCGATAATCGGTTCTACTGAAGGCATCAACCAGGATGATTTGAGATCTTTGCCCTTGGGCCACCGCTTACGAGCGCGTTTCAGTGAAATCCGAAGGATCTCACGTCCCAACGCTAATTCTAGAAGAAGATCATCCTCTTCTGTTGGCACGGTGGCCGGGTTAATCGATTTATTATAGATGTAATCTAAGATCGTCCGTTCCGATATTTCAGATGGCAACCAACGGGCAATGTTGCTAAGACTGCTATGCCGGAGCAGAGTCGGTAAGGGTTCCCCCAAACCCAGGTCGGTCTCAACACTCAAGCGCAGATCTCCTTCGAATGCTGCGGCGATCATCGTATTTGTTGCGCCTACGTCCACACCGAGAACACCCTTCGCTGGGTCATAAATACGGCTTAAATAGCGAATCACCCGTCCATATGCGTCGGCGGTAAGCATCATTGTGCCGCCGGACCACTGTTCCAATTCATCAAATCCGTGCACGCGTTTATTACGCGCTTCGGCGATCGCTTCTCCGAGCGCCAGCCGGGCATGCCCAAAGTCCTCCACTCGGAGACTGGGTCTGACATTCGGTGCAAGAGCGATATCAAGGCGCTCTCCCACGCGGTCAGCAATCGCAGCGCCCAGATTGCGGTTGCCCGCGTATACGATCCGTGGTCTTTGATTAGGAGAGAAAAGCTCACTGGCGACAGCGACGAGTTCGATTAATTGCAGGACGGAATCCTGCGCGCCGCCATCCGTTCCGCCGACAACAAGGATCAAATCCGGGCGGGCAGATAGGATGAGATCAATTTTCTCCGATTCACGTCGGTTGTCGAGCAGGTCAATGACCCCCACAAGATCCAAATATGTCGATTCGGCGAGCCGCAACGCGCTATCTGTGGAGACTCCAGGCATCAGCCCCACAAGTACTGTTCGAACCTTCGGTCCCGCTGAAGACGTCGCCACAAAAGTGTCTACTCCCGATCCCCTGCTGGTGACGGGCATGATCAGCAAGTCCGTTTCGTCCAGCAATTTCCTTCCCGTAACGTCCTTCACCTGGTCGAGAGCCATCCGCACGCCCTCGCTAATATCGGACAAAGGCGCTTTTACAGTTGATGGTGCACGACCAGAAGCGATCAAGCGAAAGTGGCCATCGACGACATCGAAGAGGCTGGCTCGGGTGCTCACGCTGCCCACATCGACAGCCAAAATGGTATCGGTATCTAGTATCGAGCTCATCAGCTTCTCAAGCCCCGCCCACTATTCGGGTGACCACATCGTGAAGGAATTGAAATCGCTGCGCTAAGACGACGATTGTTGCCATCAACGCACCAGCATACATTACGCCAAATGTTACCGCTATAAAAATCTGACCAAGATATGCAAATACTTCGGCGATCTTTGAACGCCGCGCCCCGCCTGTCAAGTCCCGTTGGGCGCCGAAGCGGAAATAAATCAATACACTGATGGTCGCCACGATCATTAACAACGCGCTAATGAGCCGTTCCAACCATACAGACAAGGGCTCGCCTGCGGTTGGAAGGGCAGTAGCCGGTGATAGTGTGCTTGCTGCGGCCATGCTCTGCGGCACCAGCGTACCCGTGATGCTTCCACCGACAACGACCGCTGCCCCTACACCAACAAGAAGCGCAACCGGGAAACCCCCGAATCGCGACAGCCGGGGTGAGAGTTTAAACAGCATAAACAGCGCGAGCATCCACGGAATCAGGAACGTGAGGGCTCCCTCAGGCGAAAACAGTTTTGCTAGTCCACCATCAATGAGCGGCTGAACAAGTGTGGGTTTTACAATATTATCCCAGGCGATGGCGCCAGCAAAACCAGAAGCGATCCCAATGAATAAATAGGTCGCAATTCGGAAGAGGACATTATCGCCTATCGCGTAACTCAAGATCATCACTGTGATGAATGCAGCGACGATCATACCGATGAAATCGACGGGTACCTCGGGCATTTACTTATCGCCTCTCATCAACGCTCACGCAAACGTATGAGCCACAAACTAATTCCATAGGCTCCACCCGCGATCAAGATTAATTCAATGGCCAACATCCCTATCCCAAAAGCATCCCATTGCCTACCTGTATCAAGCGGTAGTCCGCTGTACTGCCGATACGATACGGCTGCCGGCAATCCGGAAAGAATTCCATCCACCCTTGGCTCGGCGGCTTCAAAGTAAGGGCGCACAAGTGGTTCCGCTCCAGCGCTCAACACCATCACCAGAGGAGTCTCCCCTATCCATGGATGGGTTTGTTCCACCCATGTTCGTGCTGTATCAGTTCCTGCCGTTATCACGATGACCAAATTGAAATCCGATAATCTATGCACTCCCTGAAGTAAGGGTGATTCCCAAACCGATCCTTCGAGCGATTCGGGAAGGTGATACCCGGATAAAACTACACTGCGCGGGGCAATCGCAAATAGTTGAACTGCAGTCGGTCCTCCGGAGAGATAACCCAGGTGCAAATAGCTATCTCCATTTACCGCACCGTAACCGGCGCCGATTTTGTTTAGCAACCCCTCCGCCAGGGGTGGTCCCGTTGGGCGGGTCGAAATGGTTACGATTGGGAGAGAACGCATTACAGCATGCTCAAGCAGAGCGCCAGCGACGGTATCGAGTTCACCGCTATAACCGGGTGTGTAATCGAACACGACCAGCGCTGGGCGATCCGTTGGGATGCTGCCCATAAGATTGATCAAGGGCGCGAGGTCTCTGGATACCACACTTGGGAGGGCGTAACCTTCAACACCAAGCTGGTTGAAACTGAAAGGCAGAATCACAGCGAGAAGCAGGACGAGAGCTATCACCCAACGCATGAGAGGCAGCCGGTGTCTCTCTGCCTTTACGGGCGGGATCTCCATCTCTTCTTCTTCAACCAGGCGCTGCAGCAGTTCGGCTTGCGCGTATTGACGTTCGGTGACCTCTAATCGAGACGCTGCAGTGCTCGCTGTTCGCGGCATGGCGACTACCGGCTCTGCCATTAATACGCCGCGCAATCCAGCAAGCGGTCCCGCTGATTCAACTGGCTGCACTTCATCTGATTCGATCGCTATCTCTGAGCGGAAAGTGTCAACAGGCCGCATAGCTTCAAGCCAGGACGGAAGCGTTGCTGGTGCCAGGTCAAGCTTCTCTTCTTCCTCTCCAACTGCTGGTGGAGTCTCTGGTTCCGACTCTCCCAGCCAATCCGGGAGTTCTATTGAATCCAGGTTCAGATCACTGATTTCGGTAACGGGTTTCTCCCCAGTTTCTTCATCGAGCAAAGCGGGGACATGCGGGAGCCCTTTCGCATCCAATAATTCACCCTCATCTGGGGCAGGGAACCATTCCATCTCCTCCTCAGGAGGTATGGGTTCCCCCAGGACGGGTTGGGGATCTTCATCAATACTGTCCAGTATTGGTGAGTTGTCCCCTGCTTCGTGTGAGGGTATTGCTTGTTCCCGCAATATCTCACCTTGAGGTACCGAATCAGGAACATCTGGTGGCGGGCTGAGATCCAATGCTCGCGGCGCTGGTTGCTCGATTGATTCATCTTCATCTGGAGAAGGCTTGAGACCTTCTACTCCGGCTGGCTGCTCGCCTGGCGTGTCATCCCGTAAACGTGTGATCCAGTCTTCATCCTCACCTGACTCAGGCTGGTCTTCCGTCTGAGCTTCCCTTCGCTCTCGAACCCGTGAAAGCCACTCCGGAACTTCCTCATCAGAATCTTCATCGCCAGCGGCTAAGAAATCATCCATCCAGTCGGGAATCGTTTCTGAAGGCGGTCCTTCCTCGAGCCCCGAATCAGCTTCCCGCAGCCTTCCCAGCCAGTCTGGCGCAGCCTCATCCGGTAGTTCCGTCTCCGCTGCATGATCTTCTTCCGCGCCCGAACCCATCATTGCATCGGAGCGGATGTTCGCCAGCCAATCATCCCCATCACCAGGCGCTTCTGAGGCCGGAGGTGAAATTCCGTCCGCAGCAGATGCCTGTTGATCAGAAGACGGCACATCAGCGACAAGCGGCTTCAGGCGCGCTGCACAATTGCTGCAGACTTCCGCAGTTTCCTGATTCATGGTGCTGCACATAGGACAGCGAATTTCAGCCATGCATTATTCCCCGTATGGCCGATCAACAGCCAGTAAAACTCGGAGACCCGTCACGATAGATCCCAGGGCTACTCCAAGGAGGATGCCGCGCGCGCCTCCAGCGGCAACCACCTGCACCAGCCAGTTTCTTAGGCCAGCGGAGAAACTGAAGAACAGACCCTCCGTAGATAATATGCCAGGTCCGGAACCGATCAGCACTAACAGTGCGGTTCCAACGAAGACGAGGCTTATGAGATCTCTTCTCTGCGCCACCAAGCGAAAACCAGCAAGCGTTAACGTGATTGCCAGCAAGGCCATCAAGCTTGTCTCAACTGGCAACTGAATTGAATTGAAGAGAAACAGGACCACTGAACTATCGGGCCCTAAGATCAAGCCTAAAAGGAGCGTGAGCACAAAGGCAACGATTAATATCCCACTGTACTTCCATCCAGGGTCCTGCCTACTGACCTTCGTCCAGTGAACTAAGAACAAATTGAAAAGCCCGATACCTAACGCGACTGCCGCCAGCAAGACTGCCCATCCCATGATCAACAGGCGTAATTCGAAGATGTTACCAATGAGACTATCCGCGGGAATTTGATCGATCTGAACGAAGTAACCCAACAGGACGATGATCCCGGTACCGACGGCCATAGCCGCCCATAATAAATAGGTTCCGATTTTCAACGGATCACTCCCAGAAGGCTAAGAACAGCGCCGATAACGATCCCCGTAATAATGAGCATTCGCACAGCATCTTGCACTCTCAAACTCGCCCTGTGAACTCGTCCCACATTCAGGTACGCACCACCGGCAAAGATTTCCTCACCGATCAAGGGATGTTCAGCTGTCGCATAAAGCAAGGCTTGTGACTGTGCGTCATCCGTCCCCGCTAAGACAAAAGCCCCCTGCCTCTCACCGAAATCGGCTGCCAATGCTCCTTCTGCGCCGAAGGAACCCGCCAGTACGTGAACGGAGATGTCTTCACTGGCCAGCAGAATCGGCAAGTTGGCAACATAAGAAAAGGGGGTGGGCCCTAGCATTCGCCCGGAGATGGGACTATAGCGGGGCAAGGCTCTAGCCTCGGAATACACTCTGCGCAAAGTATCCTGGGCCAGGATTGCCATCGCCCCATCCCCGGTCGTGGCAACAACCGGTTTGTCACTCATCGTCGTCTTCTCGGCAATGCTTGTCAGGATCGCCAGCCCAGCCAACGCAGGCGCGCAATCGGTCCCGATGACCGACCCTGTTCCAAGCGACAAATGGACTCGCTCCCCTGCCTCAACAGCGCGCTCGATCGCTCCTTTCAAAGCTTCATAGCCTCTGATAGGCCGAAAAGTCGCCGGTCGCCGTCGATCGATGGTCATGAAGAAAACCAGAAGACCGACGAACAGCAGCAGGATAAAGAGACCGGTGAGATCCACGCCGCTCATTGGGGTTCTTCCTTCTTCCTGAGCATCACAATCAGCTCCGAGATAGCGTCCGGATCTTCCATTATTTTGCCGAATTCATTCCATGTTCCAGAAGGACCGCTCATGAAGGGGTTGAGTAGATACACCGCTTGAGCGCCCAATGGCAAAATTGGCCCCCCAGCGTCGAGAAAGGCTGCGACTAAGTCGCCCAGCCCAAACCGACGAAGTATTCGAGCAAGTCTTCGCTGCATCTTTATCCTTCCCTCCATCGCCGCGCAGTATAGCATATACCGCGCGCGCCGGAAACAACCTTGCTCCTCCACCACACAGATAGGGGAGCGCAGTCACACCGCTCGATTGTAGACCGCGGTACTATGCGGGTCAAGCGGACGAGATTGCCATCACT
>RCNG010000379.1_pt1 | contig 20539 bp, 12 predicted proteins | sample 2041371 | NCBI WGS metagenome assembly RCNG01 (sample SAMN09708227, study PRJNA481090) | Marine sediment metagenome, whole genome shotgun sequencing project. | biome: marine sediment; feature: ocean; material: sediment; isolation source: Sewage treatment plant 1 marine sediment (STP1) ... | reverse complement strand
TATTCCGCAGTCGTAATGGAGCTCTTCGAGCGCCTCGCCTACTACGGGATGGTGATGGTGCTCGGCATCTACATCGTCGACCGCCTTGGCATACCCGCGGACACCTACGGCGTGATCTACGGCCTCTTCACTGGCGCGCTTTACTTCCTTCCAGTGCTCGCGGGCGCGCTCGCCGACCGGTTCGGCTACAGGCCGGCCCTGGTGGTCGCGTTTTCGACCCTCGCCGCGGGCTATTTTCTGCTTGGTTCCTCAACCGACTTCAGGATCATCTGCGTCGCGCTCGGCTTCATCGCCGTCGGCGGATCGATCATCAAGCCCACCATTTCGGGCACCGTCACCAGGACGACTGAGGAGGGCAGCACCCGGCCGGTCGGCTTCGGACTCTATTACATGATGATCAATGCCGGCGGACTGATCGGTCCGGTGGTAGCGGCCCAGGTTCGCAACCGGACCGAGTTCCGCTACGTCTTCTGGGTGTCGGCGGCTGCCTGCGCTCTGATGGTCGTGCAGGCGATCATGGCCTTCCGTGAGCCGGTCCCGGCCGAAGAGCGAAGGTCGGGAAAGACGTTTGGAGACATCGTCCGCGAGATCCTGATGGTGCTCGCCAACTGGCGGTTCGTAATGCTGCTGGTGATCTTTTCCGGCTTCTGGGGCATGATCAACGTCCTCTTCGGCTTCATGCCGCTGTATGTCGAGACCTTCACCGACCTCTACGCTGCCGAGGCCGCGATAGACAGCATCGTCCCCCTCACCAAAGTGGCGGGCCACTGGCTCAATCCGGAGGTGTTGATCTCTCTCGATGCCCTGTTGATCGTCCTGTTCCAGGCCCTGATCGCCTACCTCACGCGGCGCTGGCCAACCCTGCGAACAATGCTTGTCGGCACCTCCATCGCAACCGTTTCGTGGATCTTCCCGGCGATGTCGCCGACTGCAACCTTCATCTGTCTCGGGATCCTCGTCTGGTCCGTGGGCGAGATGATCTGCTCGCCACGGTTCTTCGAGTACTGCGGCACGGTCGCCCCGAAGGACCAGGTGGCCCTGTACCTGGGCTACTCCTTCTTTGCCGTCTTCATCGGCAACATCTACTCAGGACCGTGGGCTGGGTGGCTGTACGAGCGTTTCATTCGCCTCCCGCACGAGGCCGGCCTCGAGACCCAGCCGTGGATCTTCTTCGGTGGGGTCATGCTGATGGGGGCGTTCTCCATCGTCGGGCTCGCCCTCTACGGTATCTTCATCAACCCGGATGGCGCGAGGCGGAACGACGCGGAGGTCGCGTGATCGAAAGCCTCCAGTCCCTGTTGACCGACCCCAGTTTCCCGAGCCTGCACGTGATGGTGATCCACTTTCCCATTGCCTTCATCAGTCTCGCACCACTCTTCGACCTCGGGTGCCTGATTCTCCGCGACCAGGTGTGGCTGGACCGAGCCGCGACCCTGCTCTATGTGTTGGGAACCCTCGGCGCCGGCGCCGCTTACCTCGCCGGCGAGCGCGCCGCCAAAGCCCTTTCGGACCTCTCCCCCGCCGCCGAATCGGCCCTCGCCAACCACGAAAGCTCCGCGATGATCACCTTGATCGCCCTCGCGATCGTCTCGCTGTTCCGTCTCTGGGTGAGCTGGCTCTCCCGCGACGACAGCCGCATCAGCATTGGCGTCTTCCGCCTCGCCGCCATACCGCTGGCTCTCGCCGGGCTCGCCCTGCTCGCCGTCACCGCTGACCGCGGCGGAAGCCTGGTATACGGCCACGGTCTCGGCGTGGAAATGGTGAATGAGTCTTCTGTCCGTTGAGAGCCGGGCTCCTGTCGGTCAACTGACGAGGTTTCTCAACCGACAACCTCGGCAACATTTCCATACCCGCAGCTACGGTTACTCGAGCTCCGTCTGCCAGTACTTCAACCCCTTCGACGCGAGCTACACGCCGGTTGAAGGCCTCGATTTCGAGTACGGCGAAGTCTTCGGCGAGCCGGAGAACGACGGTGACTTCCAGTTGCCTCGTACCTTCCGCTTCTCGGTCGGCATTCGCTTCTAAGAAATCGATCCTCGTGATCATCGACCCCGGCGCTTCGGCGCCGGGTTTTTTTTGTTAACCATGTAGGCGCCAGCTCGTATTTGTTACCATGTACGCCGCGCTGCGGCAAGCCCGGCAGCGCGAAATCGTAGGTCCACAGAGGAGGGTCCGATGAGGGCAGTCAGCCGGAGCTTCATTTTCTTTCTGTGCGTGGTTGCATTGCTCGCCATCACCAACGATGCCGCGGCCCAGGCCGCCGGACGAATTTCCGGCAAGATCACAGACCAGGCCGGCCAGCCGGTCGAAGGTGTTCTGGTTACCGCAATCAGCCCGGATATGGAGAGTTTCAGACTCGAGAAAACAACCAATAAGAAGGGCAAGTTCGTTCTTGCGTTCACCGACTCCACGGTTTCCTATGTGATCGAACTCAAGAAAGAGGGCTACCAGGCCATCGCCGCGCCGATCAACCCGGTTCCGGGACAGACGGGGTTGGTCGAGTATGTTCTCCTGCCGGCTGTCGGTGACGAGCAGGTAACGGCCGAGAAGGCCGGGCTGACCGGCGCCGGACGAGCGATCCTCGTTTACAACGAAGGCGTCGAGGCACAGCGCGCCGGGGATCTCGATCTCGCAGCCAAGAAATACAACGAAGCGGCCGGGATGAACCCGGACCTGGCGGCCGCCCACTCGTCGCTGGCCGCCGTGGCCCACATGAAAGGCGACTACGAGGGAGCCGCAGCCGAGGCGGAAAAGGCTCTCGCCATCGACCCTACCGACGTTCGCGCGATGCAGCTTCGCTATGACGCCTACCGCCTGGCGGGAGACAAGGAGAAGGCCAAAGAGGCGGAGCAGGCACTGCGGGAGCTCGGCGGCCTCAGCGAGACGGCCGCGCGAATCTTCAACGAGGGCGCCAATGCATACAACGCCGGCGACAAGGCCGGTGCGATTTCGAAATTCCAGCAGGCCGCCGATCTCGACCCGAGTCTGGTCCAGGCGCGACTGGTGCTGGCCAAGCTCTACTTCTCCGAAGGGAATTTGTCCGGAGCGTTGGCGAGGGCCGAGGAGGTCGTGGTCCTGGAGCCGGACAATGGCGACGCGTTGCGCATCGTCTACGACTCGGCCCTGCGTCTGGGTGACACCGAAAAAGCAGCCAAAGCGCTCGACGGTCTTGCCGTGTCCGACCCCGAATGGGCCGCCACCGGGCTTTTCAAGCTCGCGGCAAAGCTCTACAACGAAGGTCAGACGGAGGCTGCGACACAGGCGCTCGAAAGGGTCCTCCAGGCCGACCCCGATCATGCCCGCGCACACTATCTGCTTGGCGTCGCCCTGTTCAACTCCGGTCAGACGGTGCCGGCAACGGGACACCTGCAACGATTTCTCGAACTGGCTCCCGAAGACCCTGATGCGGCCATCGCCAAGGATCTGCTTTCATACTCGAATTAGATTGCCGTTCGGGTCATTCACGATTTACATACCGTGGTCGCGCTCCCAATGAGCGTGGCAGGACGCGCGCGGGGTCAGATCGTCACCTGTTGAAGACAGGTCTCATCACCTCGTGACTGGAAGTGCTGGAGAAAAGCCGGTACGGTAATTGCTCTACTCAGCAACCTGGAGGAACAGAAATCATGAGAAAGATCGTTCTTGGCCCGATCGTGATGCTTACCGCGGCGGCCTTGTTCGCCGGTTGCAGTTCCAGTTCGCCGGGTAAAGGGAGAACCAACGAGCCGACGGTCGATCAGCTAGGAAAGACCATATCCCGCTATCGCGACCCATTGGTGGAAGTGATCGTCGATTACAAGTTCGCCAATATAAGCCAGGGCGATAATTGGATGATCCTCAATGTTGCGGTCACGACCTCGGAATCGGCGGCCATTGAAGTCCGCCGCGGCCACGTACTGGTGAGAACACCGGACGGCCGCAAAATTCCGCTGCCGCCCTATCCCGATTTCATCGCCGCCTACCCCGAGATCCAAAGTGCGGCACGGCGCGCCGCGTTGGCCTCGGACCCGATCGACTTCACGCACGCGGGTCGCCAGACCTGCGACCTCAGGTTCCAGCCGCTGCCCGGCACGGTAGCTTCGCTCGAATCGGTGTACGTGAACATGCGGAAGATCTGCCAGGGCCTGCTCTATTTCCCGGTCCAGGGCGGTATTCAGCCCGGCAGATGGGAATTCATTATCGAGTTCGAGGAGTTTGACGCGCGAGTACCGTTCGAGATCGAGCAGCCGAAGTAGCCCATCGATTGGAGACCGAAAACAGTGGGTGCCTCACACCAGAAACCTTCCTGCCTGTGGATCGCAATCCTCGCGATTGCGCTTCTAGTTTCGTGCTCCAAACAGGAGCCACTGACGGCTCGTGATCGCAACCTCAATCTGCTCGTGATCACCCTCGACACGATCCGCGCGGACCGGCTCGGGGCCTACGGAAACACCCGCGTCCGAACCGAGTTCATTGACGAACTCGCCGACCAGGGCGTGCTCTTTGAAAGATGCATCGCGCCGACACCGCTGACCCTACCGTCGCACACCTCCCTTTTTACGGGCACATACCCCGTCCTGCACGGGGTCCGCGACAACGGCAACTACGTCGTGCCGAAGGATCTGACGACCATGGCAGAGCTCATGAGTGGAGCGGGCTACCGCACCGGAGCGTTTGTCGGCGCCTTTGTCCTCTCCTCACGGTGGGGTCTCGACCAGGGCTTCAAAACCTACACCGAGCCCAAAGCCGGATTCGACCCGACGCTGGTATCGTTTTCCCAGATTCAGCGACGCGCAGAAGTGGTGGTGAACGATGCCCTCGCGTGGCTCCAGGAAGATCCGGAACAACCTTGGTTTGCCTGGGTTCACCTTTACGATCCCCATCTGACCTACGACCCTCCACCGGCCTTTGCCCGGGAGTATCCCGACGACCCCTATCTTGGAGAGGTGGCCTACTCCGACGCCCAACTGGCCCGTCTCCATGCCTACCTGAAATCCTCCGGCCTCGATGCGAACACACTGGTCGTCTTTGCAGGCGATCACGGGGAGGGCCTCGGTGACCATGGAGAGAACGACCACGGTTTATTGCTGTATCAGACGACGTCGCGCGTGCCGCTGATCATCTCTCACCCGCATTCGCCATCGAAAGGTCTCAGACGGCAGGAGGTGGTGTCACTCGTCGACATCCTGCCGACTATTGTCGAGGCGATCGGCCTTCCACTCCCGTCAAATGTCCAGGGCCAGAGTCTGTGGCCCCTGATCGGCGGCGATGGAGTTTTTGACGATAGGCCCGCCTATGCCGAGACCCACTACCCGAAGCTTCATTTCGGATGGAGCCCGCTGACAGCACTCCAGACCCGACGATTCCAGCTCATTCAGTCGTCCGAACCGGAGCTCTACGACCTCGAGAACGACCCCCACCAGGAACGGAACATTTTCGCGACGGACTCTGCGGTCGCCGAACGCATGAGCCATCAGCTGGAAAGCCTGGTAGAACGGCTCGGACAGGGAGCGATGGAAGCCGCGAGCCCGCCCGACGCCGACACGATCGCCAAACTGGCGGCATTGGGATACGTGGCGGGTGGTACGGAATCTGTAGAAGGGCAGGCATTGGAAGATCTCCCGAGCCCACGAGCCATGCTCTGGCTCTACAACCTCCTGATGCAGGCCAACAACCTCGTATCGGCAGGCGACGAGGCCGGTGGAGAGCAGAAGCTGCTCGAGCTTCTCGAAGCCAACGACTCGCTGATCGATGGCTGGGTCTCTCTCGGCAAGCTTTACCGGCGCCAGGGCCGGATGGCCGAGGCGCTGGTGGCATTCCGGGAGGCGAACGAGAGGCGACCTCAGGATCCGTTCCTGGTTTCGAGACTCGCCAACGCACTGATCTCTGCGGATCAGACCGCGGAAGCCGAGCAACACCTGCTCGTGGCGCAGGAAAAGCACCCCGACAATCCGTTGATAGTGTTCGCGATGGCGCGGGTGATGGAGAGCACCGGGCATCTTCCGGAGGCCGAAGACCTGTTTCGGAGATCTCTGACACTCGACCCTCAATCCGCGCCCGCTCACGTCCGGCTGGCCTCGCTCGCTCTCAAACGAGGGGATGTCTCAACCGTCAACGCGGAGCTCGACGCAGCGCTGCAAATCGACCCCCGGGCGCCGGAAGCGAGCCTGGTGCGTGGCCAGCTCCTCGAACGCCAGGGCCGCCTCGAAGAGGCAGCGATGGCCTACCGAAACGAGCTGACGAACACACCCGCCAGCCTCCCGGCGGCGCTTTCGTTGAGTCGCGTCGAGGGGCGCCTCGGCAGACCGGCGGAGCAGGAACAGGCGCTCCGGAGCGCGATCCAGGCGAACCCCAAGTCACCGGGCCCGTACCTGACGCTGGCACTGACCTTTCTCCAGCGTGAGGTGCGCTACGCGGAGGCCGCCGAGCTCGCCCACCTCGCCCTCCAGCAAGGACCACAGGGCCAGGAGCTCCAATTGAACTACTTCCTCCTTGCCGACCTCTACAACCGCCTCGGTGACTCGGAACGGGAGCACGAGTTTGCCCGGCTCGGCAGGAGCGTGGCCGCCGGCGGTGGTGGAAATCGATGAGATTCCGGTCGGCCATCCTCTGCCTCGCCGGTCTCGCCGCCTGCTCGCAAGGTGATCCAAAGGCCGTCACTGAGAGCGGTGGCTTGGTCACGAAAGGCCGGCCATCGATTCTGTTGATCACGCTCGATACGACTCGGGCGGACCACCTTGGGCCCTACGGGGCCATGAACGTCGAGACTCCGGCGCTGTCCGGCCTCGCCGATCGAGGGATTGTCTTCGAGAACGCGGCTGCGACCGCACCGGTGACTGGGCCGGCCCACGCATCGCTGTTGACCGGGCTGTATCCGAGGCGGCACGGCGTCCGCAACAACCTGACCCATTATCTTCCCGAGAACGTTCCGACGCTCGCCGAAGGGCTCTCCGCCTCAGGCTACCGGACCGCCGCCTTCGTGTCCGCTGTTGTCCTCGAGGGGCGGTACGGGTTCGATCAGGGGTTCGAGACCTATGACGACGACCTGAAATCCTCATCCGCCAGTCGCATCGGCCCGATGGCGACCGAGCGCCCCGCGCAGGCGACGGCCGACCGGGCCCTCGCCTGGCTCAACGGACTCGGCGACGACCAGCCCTATTTTCTCTGGGTCCATTTCTACGATCCACACCTCCCCTACTCGCCGCCCTCACCTTGGGCGGAGTCATATCGGGGCCAACCCTACGACGGCGAAATCGCCTACATGGACTCCCAGATCGGCCGCCTTTTACAACACCCACGAGCCGCGGGCGATGATGTGATGGTGCTCGCGATCGGCGACCACGGGGAGGGCCTCGGCGAGCACGGCGAGAAGGCGCACGGCCTGCTTGTCTACGAATCGACGATCCGAGTTCCTTGGATTCTCAAGCTTCCGGGCGGACCCGCCGGTGTGCGGATCGCAGCCCCGATCAGCCAGGTGGATCTGGTGCCGACGATCGCGGAGATGGTGATCTCCTATCCGGAGAGCGGCTTGGAAGCGATCGAGGGGAGGAGCCTGCTGCCACTTCTCCGGGGCGAAGATTGGAATGCTGGAAGATCGCTGTTCGCCGAGGCGGAATCGCCCTTCTTTACCTACGGGTGGGCCCGTCTCCGATCCGTACGCCAGGGCAGTTTGAAATACATTGATGCGCCGGTGGCTGAGCTCTATGAGCTCGACCGCGACCCGGGCGAGAATACCAATCTGGCCGAAGACCGCGGGGCCGAGGTGAGGCGCCTGGAGTTAGAGACCGAAGCATGGTCGACTACTGATGACAATTTCGGAAGCGCGGCCCCTGTCGACGCAGAGACAGCGGAGATGCTACGTGCTCTCGGCTATAGCGCCGGTGACCCCGGCCGACCCGAGGGAAAGGGCCATGGCAACCCCGTCGAGTTAATCGCGGTCCACGAGGAGCTGCAGGCGATCCACGGGCTCATGGTCTCGGGCCAGTTCGGAGAGGCTGTGAACCGGGTCCGCGCGGTCCTCACAACGGACCCCGAGAATCTTTCCGCTCTCAAGGATCTGAGCCACGGGCTCGTGCAACTGGGACAACTGGACGAGGCGGCGGAGGTCGCCGCGAAGGCAAGCTCTGTGGCGCCGTGGAGCGCTCAGGCCCTGAAGGTCGAGGCGGAGGTCGAATTCCACCGAGGGCAGAACCAGCGAGCACTCGATCTCATCGATCAAGCGCTCGAGTTGGATGATTTCTTCCTGGAGGCTCGCCTCGACCGAAGCCGGTATCTCGCAGCACTCGGCAGAAACGACGAGGCGGTTGCCGAACTCGAGCCACTGCTCGAGCAATCCCCGGACCACGACTGGGTGGCGCTGCGCTACGCAGAGATCGTCGAACTCGATTCGGGAGATTTCGAAGCGGCAGAGAGGCGGCTGCGTTCGCTCCTCTCTCGAAACCCGTACTTTGCCGAGGCATGGCTGCTCCTCGGCGCGGTCCAGACACGCGCTGGTCGGACTACCGATGCCGCCGCGACCTACCGTGAAGCCGCCACTTACCACGCCAACCACGCCGAACTGCAAATCCGTCTCGCCCTTCTCCTGGCCGAATCGGCAGATCCGGCAACCGAATCTGCGCTGCGAGAGGCAATTGGCACGAGCCCGGTGGTGCGCACCGACCTTCATGTCGCCCTCGGTGAACTCCTCGCAGCTCAAGGACGTACGGACGAAGCGCGGCAGCATTTCGATATCGCGGCGCGCGCCCCGGCGTTTTCGGTCGGGACCCGAAACGCCAAGGCGATGGCGCTGATGCAGCTTGGCCAGCCGAACGAGGCCGAAGTTTTCTGGCGGGACCTGATTCGGGACCAGCCCGACTACTGGCGCGCATGGCTCAACATGGCCTCGCTATCGATTCAGCGCCGGGACTGGATCGCCGTCGAACGATACGCGCGTGCCGCCACCGAGAGGGAGCCGACATCGGCCGACGCCTGGAACAACCTGGCCATCGGCCTCGAGGAGCTGGGCCGCACCGGCGAGGCGGAGACCACCTACCGGCGTGCGAGCGAGATCGATCCGAAAAATTATCGAGCCCTCTTCAACCTCGGCATTCTCCTGCGCAAGAGTGCCCGCTATGACGAGGCCGCGGTGGTCCAGCAGGACGTGTTGAAACGCGCCCCAATGCACAGCGGCGCCCACTTCGAGCTCGGGGTCCTCTACGCAGGTCCTCTGGGGAACACCGAGCGGGCGAAGGCGCATCTTCAGGCGACCATCGGTGCCGACCCCAACCACCCGCGCGCTCAACAGGCGCGAGCTATCCTCGATCGCCTGCCCTGACCGAGACCTGTCAGTCGCTGGCCACTGCTAGACAGCGACAAGGAGCCCTTCCCGCCAAACGAGGACGGGGCGGCTTGCCTCCCCTGACCATCGCTGAAAGGTCGTCATGTGATCACGAGCCGCGGAGCGGCGAAAGATAATTAGCCTGGGGCGTCAGCCCCAGGCTAGGGCAAGAAAAAAAAAGAGAGATAAGCCGCGGAGCGGCGACAGATGTATGGCGTCGACGCCTGCGGCTCACGCCGCAGAAATTGATCTGCCGCCCCTCCGGGGCTGGGGTTATTTTGATTTCTCATCTCCTGGGGCTCACGCCCCAGGCTATAAATGTGTCGCTCCTCCGGAGCTCATCATCACCTCGGTCATTTGGTTTGGAGGGTGTCTGTCGTGGGGGAGAACTGATTTCTCTTGAATAACTCTACGGAGTTACTTCCTCGGTGTCTCCCGAGGAATCGCGGGTGGGACACTGACTATCGGCTTTGCGATGCCCGAGATCGTAGCCGTTGCGCCATCGCGAGCGCCTCATCGCGCTGCGCCCCCGGTTCGGCGCGGGCCGCAAAGTCCTCGAAATAGTCGGCCGCCTTCAAAAGCCGCCCTGCCTGGGCATAGGCGAGGCCGAGGTTGTAGAGGTTTGGGATGAAGTCCGGGTTGAGCTCGCGCGCCCGCTCCCAGGCGGTGATGGCTCCCTGTGCATCTCCCTGACGGGCAAAGACCATGCCGAGGGTGTTCCAACCCTCGAACGAGCGCGGGCTCGCGGCAACGCCTTCTTCGAGGAACCGCCTGGCATCGGTCAGGCGCCCTTCGGCGACGGCGACGAAACCCAGATTGAGCTTGATCGTCGGGTTTGTCGGATCAACGGCCTGGGCGCGTTCGAACCAGTCTCGCGCCTCGCCCCACTGCTCTCGTGACAGCGAGAGCTTGCCGTACGCGAGGAGGAGACCCAGGTCGCTGGTCTCCTCGAAGCCTCGGAGGATCTCCTCGGCCTTGTCGAACTCGCCGATCCAGACATAGGTTATGGCGAGCTTGGCGTACACCGAGTCGTCCGTGATGCCATCATCCAGTGTCTGGATCAACTGGTCTATCGCCTCATGGGGCTCGTTTCGAGCAATCGAGATATCGGCCAGGACCAACCGAGGCCCAGGTTGTCGGTCTCCCGTCGACATCGCCTCGCGAGCCTCCATCTCAGCCCCCTCGAGATCACCCCTTTTGAAGGCAATTTTGGCCAGCAGCAGATGCGCGGCGGGCGAATTGTAGGGGATCGCGACGTTGGCGTAGACGAACGCATCGTCCAAACGACCCATTCGCTCGAACAGAAGGGCCGCCCTCAGGGAGAGTCTTTTCGAGTTCGGGATCTGCTCGAGCGCGGCCTGATAGGTCGCCGCGGCTTCGGCCGGCCGACCCAAACCCAGTTGGGCGAGCGCGAGATACTCCCAGGCGTCCTCCATTGCGGGGTTCTCCTCGACGATCTGTTGGAAGGCCGGCACCGCGGAATCGTAATCGCCTTCGGCGTAAAGGCGGTAGGCGCGCTTGATCTCGGCCATTGCATCGATCCGGGTCTTGGGGTCGGGCAGGACATCGTTGTCGGTCGTCGACGCACCACCCACGTAGCCCAGCGCTTCCAGCTGGCGCCGGGTCTCGGGGTCTGCGGCCACCGGTTCCTCGAGACGGCGATCGTACTGACTCAAGGTCGTTCGAAGCTCGCTCTCCAACGCCGGCTCCGAACCCACCAGATTCTTCATCTCTTCGGGATCCAGCAGGAGATCGTACAACTCCGGTTGGGGCGATTCAATGAAGTGGTGGCGGCCAACGATCAGGGCCGCGAGATCGCTCCAACCGAAGTGGAGGCGCGGGAAGAACGTCTCGGCATAGATAGGATTGTCCCGAGGCTCAGGTCGATCCTTTGCCAACAAAGGAGTGCCTTGGAGCTGCTTCATAGGGGGAAGACTGAGGGTAGAAACCAGGGTTGGGTAGACATCGATGAGCTGCACCGGGTCGCTGACGGTCTCACCGGCCCTCTCCGCCTGCGGCAGCCTGATAATCAACGGAACCTGCAGGGTAGAGCGATAGAGAAAGAGACCGTGCTCGTCTTCGCCGTGCTCACCGAGGCCCTCCCCGTGGTCGGAGAGAAACACGATCAAGGCCTTTTCATAAACTCCGAGACTCCGGAGCTCATCGAGGAGACCGCCCACCGCGTCGTCGGCCGCCGCCACCTCGCCGTCGTACGGAGAAGCGTAGCGCGCAGCATACTCAGCGGGGGGTTCGTAGGGGGTATGTGGTTCGAAAATGTGGAAGAAAAGGAAAAAAGGTCCGCCCGCCACTGATCGAAGCCAGGGCCGTACGGCATCCAACGTTTCCGCGCCCGGACGTTGGATCGTCTGGATGCCGGGATTGCCCGAATCTGGATTGATCTCGATGTCGTCCTGGTAGAGATCAAAGCCGGCCCCGATGCCCGTCGCCCGGCGGAGCACAAAGGCGGAGACCCCCGCTCCGGTGGCGTAGCCAGCCTCCTTCAGTGTCTGCTGCAGAAGGGGCGCCGTCGTGGTATCGACGGTGTAGCCGAGATTGTCGCGCACTCCGTGGGTCGGCGGCAGGAGGCCACTGAGCAACGAAGTGTGGGCGGGCAGGGTCAATGGGACGTGGGTGTAGGCACGTTCGAAGAGGATTCCGTCCTCGCGTAGCCGGTCGATCGCCGGCGTCTCGACGCCGCCGTACCCATATGCGGGCAGCCGGTCCGAACGCAGTGTATCAACAGAAATGAGGATGACCGGTGTGCCGTGGGGCACGCGCAGCTCACCATCTCCGCCGCGCGAGCAGCCGACGCTCCACAGCACAACCGCGACCAGCGCCGCAACAGCTCCGCTCTGTGTCAATCGCATTTCGTGTTATCCAATTTACATGTCGATAGTTCTACTGCTGATAGCTCAGAAGACCGCGCGCGATCTCTGCATCCGGATCGTCCGGCGCGAGTTCGATGAATTTTTCCAGATAGCCACGTCCCTCGTCGGCGCGACCGGAGTTAAATAGAGCCATTCCGAGAAGGAAGTTGGCCCGTGCATGCGTTGGATCGGCCTTCAGCACGGACTTCAGCTCGAGGGCCGCCACCTCCGGCTGGTTGTCGTTGAATAGCTTCGCCGCATGGTCGAAAAGGGTCGTCGTGATCCACTGCGGATCGAGCTCCACCAGGCGATCGAGGGCCTGTCCGGCCGCCTCGATATTCCCGGATAACCGGGCTCCGTCGAAGGCGATCTTGAGCGCCCGCGTGTCATCGGGCACATGTTCGAGGGCGGACTGCGCCATCGCCAATGCCTCGGCCCCGCTGCCCTGGGAAAGGCTGATCTGGGCCAGGGCGATGTAGGGAGCAACCATTTCCGGTGCGAGCTGAACAACCTGCTGAAACTTCGACTGCGCCGTGGCGATATCGCCGGCGTCGTAGGCATCGACGCCCTCGTTAAAAAGACGTGCAGCCGCCTCTTCGAGGTTGCCGAGTTTCCGCAGAGCCGCCGCGGCTTCAGATGATTTGGCCTCGTCGCCCAGATTCCGGTAGGCATCGAAACGGATCTGCATGGCGCGCACGTCCTCGGGGTCGATCTCCAACGCCGCCTCTGCTTCGGCGGCCGCGGTCGCATATTCCTTCTGCGACAGCCTCACGCCCGCCAGCGCGGTGTGGGCCGCCGCCAATTTGCCATCCATCTTGGCGGCCTTCTCGAATTTCTCGGCCGCGACCTCGAGATCGCCGAGCCGCTGCGCTTCGACACCTTCGTTGTAGGTGCGAATCGCCGGGTTGCCACCACCGGGCGCTCCACCCGCCGGCGCCGCATCGCCCGGCGTTTCCGTCTCCACCGGCGGCAGGGTGAACTCCCGCAGCGTGGTGCCTCCGACCGGTGAGGTTATCGGAAGGACCAACGTCCTGTAGCCCTCCTTTGAAAACTTGTACTGGAAAGCCTTTCCCCCCTGGGAGTGGGAAATCGTGAACTTGCCCTTTTTGTTGGTCGTTTTGACGATGTCGCGGCTGAGGTCCTCCGACGAGACGGTGACGGTGACACCCTCAATGGGGCTTCCATCGGAGTCGACGACCGTTCCGGCAATCCGGCCGGCCTGTTGGGCCGAAACATCGACGGACATCTGGGAGAGCGCAACCAACGCCAGCGCCGCGATTCCGAGCTTTGAGTTAATCTTCATATTGCCTCCATGTGCGCCACGCATGCCCGATATGATAACAAAATCCTACCTATCGACCGCTAGAAAAAAGGCCCCGGTGCAGAGCACCGGGGCCATTGATTGATTGATAGAACCGCTTAGAAGCGGAGACCGACCGAGAACCGTAATGTACGCGGTTGCTGGTAATCAGCCGCAGCCTGTGGCTCGCCGAAGTTTGGACCGAATTCCCAGTCGACGCCCTCGACGGGTGTCTCCGTGAAGGGATCGAAGGCCTCCATCCCCTGGCGCGTGCTGGCGACAGTTGTGTTGGGAGCGACCACCGCGCTCTCGTTGAAGATGTTGATGACCTCAGGCTGGAGGAACATCTCGAGCTGACCGCCGCCGATGTTGATGAAGAAGGAGTAGTTGATGGCGAGGTCGGTGCGGCTCACGGTGTCCGTGCGGAACGCACCGCGGTCAGAGAAGAAGTAGGTCTGCGCCCCGAGACTCGTGCCGACGTAACCGAGGTCGGCTGGATCGCCCACGAACGGAACCGTCGAGATCGTCTGAGTGGCGCTGTAGGGCGTGCCTGACACGTAAGTTTGCAGGAGGCTGATGTTGAGGTTGTTGTGTGTCGACGCGATGACGTCCCACGAGAGCCAGGCGTTGAACTTGTGGGTCTGGTCGGTTCCGAGAAGGCCCGTCGGCCGAGTCCACTCGTTTTCAAAATACTCGGTGTAGGCGAGGATACCTGAGGTCCCCGGCCCGCTGCCCGCGGTCTCGCCGTTGAGGTTGCCCTTGGTCTTGGAATAGGTGTAGTTGGCGCCGATGTTCCAGCGCGAACCGATCCGGTAGTCGAATCGGGTCTGGAGGGCGTCGTATTTGCGTTCAAGACCCTGGTTATAGTTCTGGATGAGCCCGAGGTCGACCGTGATCAATCCTGTCACCTCATCGGTGACCTGACGGTCGGGCGAGTAGTCGATTGCGTAGAAGTCGCCGTACTCACGGTGGACGTAGTCGGCCCGCACAACGCCCCGGTTGCCGAGACGATAGGAGGCGCCGATGGTGTACTCGTCGCCGTAAGGCGAGCTCAGCGTTTCGCCAATCTTCGGCGACAGACCCGGCACGTAGGCGTAATAGAGCAGATCGGTGTTGCCCGGGCCGCCATAAACGTCGTTGAACCAGTCCAAAATCGCCACAATGGCATCGCCGTTAGTCGGGTACTCGTCGGTGCCGGCGAATACATCCGGGCCACCGTAGACGTAGTCGTTATACACGACACCGCCCGCACTCGAACCCGCGTCAGCGACCCCCTGGGCCATGCCGACCACGTAGCGCGAGTAACCGCCGACGAGGACGAGTTTGCCGTCGCCGCCGACATCGTAGCTCGCCGACAGCCGTGGGCTGATTTTCGAGTCGTCGGTCACCTTGGCGCCACCCTGGTCGGTGCCGTCATTGGCGTCGTAGCGCAGACCGATGTTGAGGGTGAGTTTGTCGTTGACGCGCCAGGTGTCGTTGACGAATAACGAGTTGGTCGTGAAGTCGCTGCCCAGCGATTCGTTGAGAACCGGTGTCCAGATGACATAGCCGCCGTAACTCGGCATCGCCATCAGCGGTTCGCCCTCCGTCGAGTAGTCTTGCGGGGTCCAGGTTCCGAGGTTCCAACCGGAGGCCGACTGCCAGTTATCCGACGTGAGGAGATCGTGGTAGCTGTCGACACCGAAGACCAGGTCGTGGGTGCCGCCACCGGAGAGGAACCACGACGCCTTGGCGAAGAAGTTCTCGTTGGCACGGCTCTCCGGGTTGCAGACACCGCACCACCAGGGGGCGTTCATCAGAGATCCGGTCAGGTAGTCGAGGACCGGCGTGCCGCCCGCAATCGAAGGGTCTTTCCCGCCGGCACCGACAAATTGGAACTCGCGCTCGGCGTACATGCCCTCGAGGAAGAAGTTGTCGGAAAGAACGCCGGTGTAGGTGGCGCTCCAGCCCGTGTGGGGCAGGGTGCGCGAATCGAGGACCGAATCAAACTCGGACGGTGGGAAGAAGCCGGGGTAGTAGTTCCAGTCTTCCGCTTCGCGGTCGACGTAGTAACCGCTCAGGCGGTGGTTGGGTCCGAACGAAGCAGTCAAACGGCCCTCGTAGCGGGTCTCGTTCCGGCCCCTCGGGAACTGTTCGCCGGTGCCCTCCGGGACCCAGATCTGGCCCGAGAAGGTGTTTTCCGAGTCGCGGCCGGCGAGGAAGAACCACAGGGCATCGCGGATGATCCTGCCGCCCAGTGTGGCCTGGTAGACGTAGTTGTCCTTGTCCTGCTGGTCCTGCGTGAGAGGCGTCTCACCGTTCCAGCTCTCGTTGGCCACGTTGACGCGGAACGAACCCGAGAATTGGTTGCCGCCTGTCTTCGTCACCACATTGACAATGCCGCCCGAGAACCGGCCGTACTCGGCCGAGGCGCTGCTGGTGATGGTGGTGGTCTCGAGGACAGCATCTTCGATGACGAGGTCCTCGGACGGTGTGCCACGGATGTTGTCGTTGATCACCACACCGTTGACGGTGTACTGGTTCTCCCAGGATTGGCCGCCCGAGATCGAGAGGGCGTCGTTGGGTCCGGTGGCCGCGACACCGGCGTTTATGAGTGCCGCATTGGCAACCCCCTGTAGAATAGGCAGCTTCTCCATCGTGGATTGCTCGATCGTCGCCGAGCCCTGCGAGCCCGTACTCACCGACTCGAACTGGCCGGTGACGACGATTTCTTCCTGCATCGCCTCGGGATACATGACAGCATCCATCCGGCGCGGCTGGGTGGTGGAGATGCGGACGTCATTTTCGAGGACTGCAAATGACCCCAATTCGAACCGCACACTGTAGTCGCCGGCGGGAAGCGCCTTGAAAATATAGTCGCCCGCGGAGTTGGTGACGGTAGCCTGGTCCTGTTGCAGGGCCACCGAACTGATGCTCACCCTCACGCCCGGCAGGCCCTCATCCTCGTAAATCACGCGGCCGCTGAGCTCACCTTGCGCCATCGCCGATCCCGCACTCGCAAGCACGAGAATAACCAAGCCTATCGTAAGTCGATTTCGCATTCGTACCTCCTCAGATACATATGATGTTGATCGAGAGGCGATGGCTTTCCGTGCCCGTTGGAGAGTGCACACCGTCTCGGCTTCAATTTAGAAAATTCTCCGAGTCTCCTTTCAAAAACCTCATAGTGTTATGTATACGCAATTTCGGTGCCTGATTTGAGCTTCTAATCAATACGTTATTAGACCTTTTTGCTCGCACCGATGTACGAATTTCCGGATAAGTGTCCATGGAATCGGATATACCCTCTCGAGGGATCAATTCCCCCCAGACGTCCTTTCTGCCACAGATCGTCTCAAACTCGCAAAGGATGACTGCCGGGTTACGGGGTCGAGGATGCCGACGACAATTCTGTGATCGCCGGCTTCGAGCAAGAGATCGAGCTCGGCGACGTACCGCTCGCCGCGACGTGTCGCATAGTCCTCGGGCGGCATTCGGATCTCGAACTGGCGCCGTTGCACGTCGGATTGTCGGCCCTTCGTGTCTCGATTGGCGACAAACAGCACCGCCCGGCCGACGTACTCACCAGCCTCCGGCAGCATTGCGATCGATCCGATCGGGAACGCCACCTCGACCGGGAGGATCCAGCGATCACTCGACGCCGGTTTCGCCGCACCGGCCGTGATCTCGATCCCCATCGCGTTGTCGTCGAGCGCGAGCATGAGTCCGCTCACCACCCGGTCCTGGACCTGGGTCTCGAGCGATTTCTCGACCAGAGTGCGCCGATAGACGAGATCGTACTCCGGGTGTCCGGGCAACTCGACCTCGATCCGGTGGACGGTGTCGCCACCGCTCGATGACAGGGTGTAGCCCAGTGAGTAGTAAGTAAAAAGGTCGTCGCGCATCTCTTCCAAAAGGCTGGTCACGTCGTTGGAGTCGACGATCGATCGCCCACCGGTCTTTTCGGCCATCACGATGAGCGGCTCCTGGTAGTTGAGGGCGTGAATGCTCGCAACCATCGGATCGATTGGCCGCGCATGCTCGGCCGATGCTGCACCGGAGCCGGCAAGCCCGCTGGCGTCGATGGTGTAGAAGCTGACGCCCTGGGCATTGGCGCTCGACGCCAACGCGTCGAAGAGCTGACGACGATTGAATCGAGCCAGCATGGGTAGGGCCGATGTCTTCTGAAAAAGATCCCCATACCAGTTGATCAGGTCGCGGCCCGGTATCGCCGGCAATCCGCTGCTGATGTGGACCAGGACCCTGCGGCCGGAAAGCCCGGCGAGGGTCGTCAGGACCTCTCGCACGGAGTCGATCGAATACCCGAGTTCGATCGCCATCTCGTCGGCATACGCGCGGATCCTGTCCTGGAGGTATACCGCGATATTGACATCGGCGCGCCCTCCGGCGTTCGGGGCATCGTCCATGACCGACTGCAAATCATTGATGATTCGCCCGCGGTCACGATCGCGGTCGATCCGCGCGCCGTAGACCTGGGTCAGCGACCGAAGAGCGTCCGTTACCGCTTTCGGATCATCGGTGAACGGCTGCACGATCTTGGGCGATCGCTGAACCGAGATCACCATCACTTCGACGTGCGGTTGCATTACCTCGGACACGAATCGACGGACCTGTGTCAGGACGCGATTGCGATCGAAGGGCCGGAGATTTTCGTTGTCCACATAGAGCACGATGAAGACGGGCTGGATGAGCGCGGCGAGCCGTTCGTTCTCGTCAACCGTCTCGGAGCCTTCCGGTTCTTCGGTCGGCAACGACAGCTGTTCCGCCATTTCCTGCTGCTGTTGTTCCGCCATGATTTCCGAAATCAACTCCTGCGTATAGGCGGCAAAGTGGCTCAGCTTGCGCCCCGTGCCGTCCTGTGACAGCCGGAAGTCCTTCTCCGAAAGACCGATGACCGGACTGCCTTTTTTGTCGCGGACAAAGACGTCGATATTGACAACTGTCACCCGGACCTCGTCCACAAAGGCGAGCCCACCCACAGGCTCTTCTTTTTCGGTCTCCTGTGCGATGGCCATTGGACCGATCGCGACGATGACGGCCAAGGCGATCGCCATTCCAATAATCTTATTTCGCTTCATCGCCCGTTCCTCGAGGGGGGTCTTCGATCGTTCAGTCAACATCTTTGATGATCCGGTCACCGCTCGAGTTCGAGGGTGAACGGAACCACCGCCTCGGTCTCCTCGAATTCTATGATCAGCTTCCAGTTCCCCGGTTGGACGCCATTCTGAACCGGGAAGTAGAGCATACCCACACACAGCTCGTTCTTGGTGAGGTTGAGGGCCGTATTCGATGACCTGCCCGAACCCGGCAGCGGGAAGAAATCAATCAAACAGCTACGGCGACCACCACGAGTAAAATCGAGCGGGTCGCTGGCCAGCTCCGCTCGCCTCGCAGTGGGAGCGATTTCGTTGAAAGCCGCGTTGAATTCGCGGTAGGTCGGCATCGGGATCGTGCGCCCGTCAGGAGTCCGTATCGAAATCAGATCACGTTTGACCCTGGCAGCCCCACCCGTCATACCGCTTATGGCGGCGTTGAGGATCAGCCACTCGTCACCGAGGCTGTTGGATGCAAACTTTGTGTCGAGCACTATCTCGATCACGTTATCCCGATAGCGCACGATGTATCGCCCTGACTGGTCGATCGCGGGCTCGGTGATCCGGTTCGGCATCGCCGGGGTCGTCGTGCCACAACCGATAGCCGAAACACAGAAAAATGCGAGGACCAGCGCCCTTTCGAGTTGAAATCTCACGATCACTCCTTTACCTACCGTAGAGTACCGCAGCACTTCGAGATCCGTTCGCACAGCCTGATGGACAAGGCCAAGCAACAAAACCCGCCTCGTTCACACAGATCGGTGACGGCGATACCAAAACAGCATCCTCTTCCGCCGGTCAGACAGCGCAAACCGACAACGAAAATACGCCCCGGTGCAAAGCGGCGTGGTCAGTTCAAGAAATAATGAGGTTTTGGTGTCGCTCCCCGATGGAGGGCTCAATGCCTCGGCTTCCCGTGCACCCCCGATCGAAGAACCTCCCCTCCCCATGACAAACAATGAAGATGACTCTGCTTCATCTTTCGCGATTCCAAGGGTCTTTACGAAATTCCTTGGATTTTGTTGCGGATGACCGCCTGGAGACGGAGCTCCTCCACACCCGCTCCCCTGCACGCCAAAGGCGGTAGAATGCTCTCCCCATGAAGGAGGCCCAGTGACACTGAATCCGGTGATCGAAATTGACGGCATCGAGCTCCACCTGAAGAGATCCCGCCCTGGATCGGCCAGCGCGAGGTGCTGTTGCAGCTGCTGGCGGCGTGGTCTCTCTTTTCGGATACCGACGCTCCGCTCAACCCACGCCTCCTCGGCAAGCCGGGGGTCGGTAAGACCACCCTCGCCTGCGCCGCCGCCCGTGAGCTCGAGCGCGAGATCTACATCGTCCAGGCCACCACCGATACGCGGCCGGAAGATCTTCTGGTGACCCCGGTCCTGGGCCCCACGGGAGGCGTGCGCTACATGGCCTCGCCACTGGTCACCGCGATGGTCCGCGGCGGGGTCTGCATCCTCGACGAGGGCAACCGCATGAGCGAGAAGTCGTGGGCCTCGTTGGCGCCGCTCCTTGATCACCGCCGCTCGATCGACAGCGTGGTTGCCGGCATCACGATCCGTGCTCATGAAGACTTCCGATTCGCCACAACCATGAACGAGGACGCCTCCACCTATGAGGTGCCCGAGTACATCCACTCGCGCCTGATGCCGCAGATCACGATCGATTTCCCCGAAGAAGACGAGGAGCGGGAGATCCTCCGAATTCAGGTCTCGGGGGTCGACGACGAGGTTCTCGAGTACGTTCTCGGCTTTCTGCGAGCCGCCCACCTCGCCGATCTGCGCTACTCGGTGCGGGATGGGATCAACATCGCCCGCTACGCGATGAAGGTGCTCCGAAGGCACGAGGCCGAGAATGCGAAGCAGGCCGTTGACACGGCGTTGCGGCTGGCGATCGGAGACGACGAGGCCAAGCCATTCCGCTTCGCCACAGAATGAATTTGGGATTAGGAATTAGGAATGCCGCCCACCCTTTCCAT
>RCNG010000352.1_pt1 | contig 20542 bp, 15 predicted proteins | sample 2041371 | NCBI WGS metagenome assembly RCNG01 (sample SAMN09708227, study PRJNA481090) | Marine sediment metagenome, whole genome shotgun sequencing project. | biome: marine sediment; feature: ocean; material: sediment; isolation source: Sewage treatment plant 1 marine sediment (STP1) ... | reverse complement strand
GCTAAGGAAATGAAAGCAAAATATTTCCCTTATTTAAGGGTGTTGCAGAGATTACTACTTTCAAGGTCAGCTGTCGTCCATAAACGGTCAGTCAGAGATACACTACTGAAAGGCAGCTTCGTGGTGATTGCTGACACTCAGTATTTGTGTGAAACAGGCTCTTTACAGCAAAAGCGGTCAGTCATGAATATAATCTGAAAATGTCAGCTTCGGTCGATAGCGGTCTCTTTTCTAACTCCATCTTAATGTCCGCTGTTAGCCAATGAGACTGCATCTAGATTCGATCGAATCATATATAGTGTCGATTTTTTTACACTTAAACTTTTCTTACTACACGTAATCGCATAATGAATTTGTAATGTATTTTATTTAAAGTATACCACACCACACAGGTGGCATGGTATGTGCATAAAATTGTTAAACGCCGCCCATAGTCAGAGTGGTACTGAATTTCAATTCTCTATTGAGGTAAAATCAATGAAAAACTTCCGACGAGCCAAATTGATGATTACATCAATGATGGCAGCTTTTGCTCTAGTCCTCTCCATGGAATCCAAGGCAACCCTGATAACATTGTCCCAGGCAAGTTTTGCGTCACCCGATGTAACCTTTAGTGAGGTCCCCATTGGGACAGCATTAAATGGGTTGACGATTAATGGCTTCACCTTCTCTGAGACAATCTCCAATACATTTGTGTCAAATATCGGCCCAGGAAACACCTCAAACATAACCCAGCCATCCGCTTTAGGAAATGATAATCCGGTCGGCGAAATTATCACGATTGCCATGCCTAGTTTAATGTCAGAGTTCGGTTTTGGCTATGCGCTTCTTGCCGTCGGAACAGTGCTTGATGACGTCACGATCACTCTGTTCAATGGGGCTATCGACTTGGGATCACTGACATACAGCGCGTCGCCAGACCCGAGTTTCCCAGGCGGATTTGCTGGAATTGGTAGCACGAACGCATTCGACAGCGCGGAAATTGTATTCAGCAGTTCGGCAGCAGCATTTGACTTCGACAACATCAGCGCTAACGCAGTTCCTGAACCCGCAACTTTCGCGCTTCTCAGTCTTGGTCTGGCTGGACTCGGATTTGGTAAACGACGCAAACAAATCTGATTGAATAACAACCATTCAAATAGCAATAATGTGCAAGTGAAGAACCCGGTTACGTACCGGGTTTTTCTTTGGCAACGAACTCCCGTTTCAGTTAAAGTAGACGATGGTTGCTTTAACCGAGAAACCGATCTTTTGACAGGGTCTTATTAATGATATTCTATGACCGCTTTGTCACTTGAACAGTCTGTCAGTTTGCTGAGCTTGACTGTCAGCTATGAGCATATTACTGCCGGATCAACTACCGGTTTGTGCTCATTTCTGCTGATCAAATACATCCTAAAAAAGACTCGAAAATCGATTCATGTCTCTGTGTTTTAATATTTATGAATTACCGCTTAGTCACTTAATTAGTCACTCAGGCAGGTCTTCTTGATTGACTATTATGAGCTTGTGAGAGACAATCCAATGGCCATTTTCATAATAAATCATTAAATTTCAAATTTACGGATTGTCATAAAATGGCCGCTTTTTCCTGGAGAATAAAATCAATAGCAAGAATTAAAATCACATCTTTAAAAATCGCAGAAAATAATTTGTCTGTAATAGCGAATTATCCTCGACCATTTGGAAGCCCTTTGACTCGATTTCTTCTATTACCGCCTGCTTGTCAGTCCTGACGTGGTTCATGACCCATTTTGAGCTAAAGCCCGGAATACGTCTGAAATCAATTATCACAAGCGTTCCGCCGGGTCGTAAAGCATTGTGAATTGATTGCAATGTGGTCAGAGGATACTCAAAGTGGTGATAGGTATCACAAACAAAGGCCAGGTTAATTGACTCCGGCGGCAGGTTGACCGATTTAGCATTGTTGACCACACCCTGAACATTACTTAAATCGTTGTCACGTGCACGGCGTTCTATATTCTCAACAAAATTTCTGGAAATATCGACAGCGTACACCTGGCCTTCAGGCCCGACGCTTTGGGCAAAAAGTTGTGTGAATAACCCGGTGCCTGCACCAATGTCCGCAATCTTCATGCCTGATTTTAATTGAAGTACGTCCAGGATAGCGTGCCTGCGGTCGAAGACTTCACGTCCCGGGCTTTCAAAGACAGCACGCCATTGCTGAAAATCCGGCGTCTGGTAAGATTGGTTGATTCCCGGACGTACATTCTGTTCCTGGCTCCGAATAGTTACGGGCATAAAAATAAAACTGGCTATAAGAAGAACTGAAAGGTATAAGCGGGATAAAATCATACAATGTCCTCTCGAATTAAGATGGGTTGATACTGTGCAGATTGCATTTATCAGTACAAAAGAATACTAATGTTTTACATTTTTTACTTGTTTAAACAATAAAAATCCACTCCATGCATAGGCGGTCAGTATGATCATTGTACCAATAAAAAATGATACTCGGGCAATAGAATGATCATAGTGCAGCAAACCACTTTCGGTTAATAAATATTCCCAGTCATGGAATCCGTAAGGCGAGGTCTGTCCGGTGTTCCCGCCAACCAGTGGTAAAACACCTGCTCTGGCATCGTTAATATATGGGGCAATATCGAGAAAATTCTGCCCCAGCCACCACAGGCATATTGCCGCACCAAAGGTATTACGATATTTAAAAAGAAACGTCCACAAGCACATAATAGGGATCAGCATCTGTCCCAGAGTCCCACCCAGTGATGTAATAAAAGAGCCAAACGGACTGAATATCACATGCCCTGCTTCATGAAAAGGCAGGTTAATGAGGTGCATAAATGACTCCCCAACATAATTGCTTTCAATGGATGAAAAAATAAAGAACCAGCCCCAGATAAAAATAATTATAAAACTGATCAAACGTTCCACTAATAATAGTGAATCAGTATTATCATCGACATAAAACAATAAGCTCGACCAGTCATAATTTTTAATTTTTTCCGGCAGCGATTGTTTATAGACTATAGAGGAATATGTTGGCTGATTTTCAGTGTTGTCCTGCCCATGATATTTTAAATATTTTTCAAAATAGATCCCGCATTTAGGACATGCAATGGGATTTGTATTTTGCTCATAGTTGCATTTTGGGCATTTCATAGGATTTTCTATTGCAAAAGTTTCTACGTTTATACAGCTTCTGGAAGCACTCGTGATATTTTAGAAGCTAAAACAAATAAAGCCCGAAAAATGATAAAAAGAAAGGTTTTTATTAAATAAAATTGCTCCAAAACAGAGACGCAATTATTACTATCAGAACAATTCCTATGATATTAAACAAAAATCCATATTTTGCCATTGTACCTACCTGGACGATTCCGCTGGACATTGCAATAGCATTGGGAGGCGTAGCAATGGGTAACATAAAGGCATAGCTTGCACATATTGTTGCCATCATCAAAAATAGTGTTGTATCAAGACCGCTGGCTTCAGTGAAGGCATAAAGGACAGGCAGCATTATTGAAATCAGTGCCGTATTGCTGGTGATTTCTGTGGTAAAGGTTACCATTGCTGCAATCGAAAGCATTATCAAAACTGGTGGCAGTGTCTTGATCTCAAGGAGATAGGATGCCACAGAGTTTGCCAGTCCCGTGCTCGTAAAGGCCGCTGCTATGGAGAAACCGGCACCAAAGAGAAATATAATTTCATAGGGTACTTTTTTGCTGTCTTTCCAGGTCAGCACATTCACAGGAGGCAAAAACATTAACAGACCAAAACTGAGCAGCATGCCTTTTTCATTAAGTCCTAAACCATTATAGTAAGGTTTGACAGGGGCATTTGCAAAAAGCAGGAGCACCAGAGCAAGAAAAGAGAATAAAACTTTTTTCTGTTCACTGGTCATAGTATTTGTTGTCTTGTCTGCCTGGATTTTTACCTCAGAAGCACCTAGTGAAAGTATAAAACTGACCACAAAAAACATTACCAGCACCAAAGGTAATACCATCCAGACCCACTGCATAAAAGGAATCGCTGGCAGTCCTTTATCCTCCATGAAACCCATCAGGATAAGATTAGGCGGGGTTCCGATAGGAGTCAGAATCCCTCCAACACTCGCGCTATAGGCAATAGCAAGAGCAAATCTCATCTTGATTTTTATATCTTCAGTAAGAAAAAGTGCCAGCGGCATAAGTAAAAGAGTCGTGGTCGTATTTGATAAAAAAGCGCTTAGCATTCCAGAAGTGATAGAGAGTGAAAAGATGATCCCTCTCACCGTCGAAGGAAAGATAGAGAGCATTTTATTTGCAATAACTTTATGCAGTCCTGTCTTTTCTACTGCAATTGCCAGAAAAAAGCCGCCCAGGAAGAGAAAAATAATCGATTTTGAGTAGTTAAGCGAGGTGTCGTTGGTGCTTAGAATATCAAAAGAAGGAAAAAGTACGATCGGAAGCAGAGATACGACACCTAACGGAAGCCCCTCATTTGTCCAGAGTGTAACCAGAAAAGCGATTAAGCCTACAAGAGCAGCCTCTTTTGCTGTAAACGCGAGTGATGCAAGGAGAAATCCTGCAATGCCAATCAGAAGAGCAATGATTATTTTTTTCAACTGCCTGAATTCTCAAAAAAGGTACTGTCAACTTGTTGGTGTAATTCATAGAGATCGTTTCAATCTCTGCAATTCTTATTCTAATACATTGCTTGCAAAATTAATAAAAGAATTTCCAGGTACGACTATTTAGCCCCTAACCCGGACGAGCTGTGGATAAGTCTCTTATACAATAATATTTATTTCTTTGTATAAATGTATTAAATATTATTGGTAAGAGACTAATGCATTTTTTAATAACTCAGACAATTCCGGTTTACAGGAACCGCAGTTGGTTCCTGCTTTCAGGTGCTCACCTATGGCATCTACACTATTTAGTGCCTGTTGTTTAATGGCTTTATTAATTGTTTTTTCGCCTACATTAAAACAGGCGCAAATGATTTTACCGGTTTCTTCCTGGTTGGCAGGTGCTTCACCCCGGAGTAAATTATTTCTTTCCTGTTGGGTGATTTCATCTTTATGAAACTGGTTAATTAACCAGTCCCTGGGCGGCAGGTTGATGTCCGGGTAGATGAACAGGCAGCTGTCCAGACGTTTTCCGGACATTCTCACTGCACGATAGTGATTTCGATTTTTATCGTAAAACTCCAGCCAGTTTTCATTTTCAACACTGTGCCCAAATAGTTTGTGCGCATGTTCTGACCAGTCCTGCGGTGCTTTCAATCCTGCCAGTTCATAACGCCAGAATCCTTTGCCCCGGGAACGTGACCAATATTTAGAAAATTCTAACCGGGGTCTGCTGCGCGTGATCATAAAGCCATACCAGCTAACCTGACAGGTTTTAATATCGGCCACACCGTGTTTTAATTCCGGCTGCCCGGAAATTGGATCAACAACTGACGCAATCAAAGAGCCTACTCTTGCCTGACTGCTAAATTGTTCATTCCAGTGCATGGGAACAAACACACTGCCCGGTTGCTGTTTGTCACTCACTCGAGTACGAACCATAATCTCTTTAATTGCTTTATTCTCTTTATCCGGGCTAATGACCCTGACCAAATCGCCTTCAATAATCCCTTTTCGTTTCGCATCTTCCGGGTGGACTTCCACAAAGGGTTCAATGGTATGAGATGAAAGCCGTGGTGACATACCGGTTCGGGTCATGGTATGCCAATGATCACGTACCCGGCCGGTGTTTAAAACAAAGGGATAGGTTTCATTCACCTGATGTTCGGGTGGCCGGGGTATTATGGCAATAAAATGAGCTTTTTTATCCGGTGTATAGAATTGTCCGTTTTCCAGTACCCTGGGACTTCCCTGTGGCATTTCTTTGGTCACCGGCCACTGTAACGGGGTCATTGAGTCGTATTGCTGATTGCTGATCTCTGCAAGCCCGGAGAGATTAAACAGCCTTTCATTGTTATTTTTATAGCCTGACAGCCGTGCATGTTCGCGAAAAATATCAGCCGGGCAATGGTAGTCAAAGTCTTTTTCCAGGCCGAGTTGCCTGGCAAATTCAGTAATAATCCACCAGTCCGGCTGTGCCAGCCCGGGTGTCTGCAAAAAAGATCGTTGCCGGGAAATACTACGTTCAGAATTGGTAACAGTCCCGTCACGTTCTCCCCAGGTGGTTGCCGGAAAACAAATATGCGCCAGTTTACTGGTATCAGTTTGTTGAATACAATCTGAAACAATCACCAGAGGGCAGTTTTCCAGAGCGGCTTTCACTTTATCCGCATTAGGCATACTCACCACAGGATTCGTTGCCATGATCCAGACAGCCTTGATTTTTCCGGCAGCAATGGCGTCAAACAGCTCAACAGCCTTAAGCCCTTCCGATTCCGCTATAAAAGGAGAGTTCCAAAACTCCTGAACCAGCTGGCGCTGTTGCTCAGAGGCAATTTCCATATGGGCTGCCAGTTGATTGGACAATCCCCCTACTTCACGACCACCCATCGCATTGGGCTGGCCGGTAAATGAGAAAGGTCCCATACCCGGGCGACCTATTCTTCCCGTCAGTAAATGACAATTGATAATGGCATTACCTTTATCCGTACCACTGCTGGACTGGTTAATCCCCTGAGAAAAAACCGTCACTGCCCGTTCAGTACGCGCAAATAAACGATAAAATCGTTCCACGTCAGCAACCGGCAAAGCACATTGTTCTGCTACAGACTCAATATCAGGTGCACTGCTCAGCGCTGCTTCCAGTGCCTGTTTAAAGCCACTGGTAAAATTATCCAGATACAGGCTGTTAGTTTCGCCATTTTGCTGCAGCCAAACCAGTAAGCCATTAAATAAAACACTGTCACAGCCTGGTTTAATGGGCAGATGCAAGTCTGCAATACTGGTAGTCTGTGTTGTACGGGGGTCAATGGTTACTATTTGCAGATCCGGATTTAATTTCTTTGCCTGGCCAATGCGCTGGTAAAGCACTGGGTGACACCAGGCAGTATTACTGCCGGTAAGAACGATGAGTTTGGCTCTGTCCAGATCATCATAGCTACAGGGCACAATATCTTCACCAAACGCCCTTTTATAAGCCGCAACGGCTGATGACATACACAGACGCGAATTGGTATCAATATTGGCAGAGCCAATAAAGCCTTTCATTAATTTATTAGCGACATAATAGTCTTCAGTCAATAATTGTCCGGAAACATAGAAGGCAACAGAGTCAGCACCGAATTCATGGATGGTTTCTTTAAACCGGCCTGCAGCGGTTGACAATGCCTGCTCCCAACTGACCTGCTCACCCATAATTTCAGGGTATAAAAGCCTTTCATGCAAAGCCACTGTTTCACCCAGTGCTGTACCTTTGGAACAAAGCCGTCCCAAATTCGCTGGATGATCCGGATCACCTTTGACGGATACCACACCATTTTGATCCATTTTGGTGATGACACCACAACCGACTCCGCAATATGGACAGGTAGTTTTTTGCCAACCTTCTGTCTGCAAAGATGGAGTTTTAGCTGGCTGATAAGGGGCTTGCAATGGCATTATAATTTCCAAAAATAAATAACATGTATAAGTCAGCAATTATTATACCAGTTCACACATTCTTAACCTGAAAAAATAAGTTGTATAGCTTATTTCTGAAGAACAGAATGTGATGTCATAAAAAGATTGTCATTTCGACCTTCTAAACACAAAGTTCAGTGATTAAAGTTACTTGCTGGCAAGAAACCTTATAATATATTAGCACCCTTCAACGGCATATCACCGCTTGATTTACCTCCAGATGCCAGGGCAAAGAAGTCCATGCACCATACTATACCCATTTATGGAAACCTGTCCTGCAATGCTGCACCATAAATGTGCAACCAAGTAAAGCCGCATTTATAATTAATATAATATTACTTTAGCTTTCAATATCTTATCAAGAATTGGTCTGATTTATGCTGTTATAAAGCATCATTAAAAAAACTTTACCGAGAATACCATCATGTCCAATAGTAAACTGAATTTATTTTCCTTTAGCGGAAAAACAAAAATTTTGCATTTAACCTGGATAGCCTTCTTTATCAGCTTTTTTGTCTGGTTTAACCATGCACCTTTACTGATAGCCATTAAAGACACTCTGGGGCTAACCTCTCAGCAAATTAAAACTCTGCTTATATTAAATGTCGCCCTGACCATCCCGGCACGTATTATTATCGGGATGCTGGTAGATAAGTTTGGCCCCAAAAGAACCTATTCAACCTTATTAGCGCTTGGCAGTATTCCCTGCTTTATCTTCGCCCTGGCAGACAGTTTCGAACAACTGGCACTGGCCCGCTTCTTAATGGGTTTCGTTGGTGCCGGGTTTGTTATTGGTATCCGCATGATGGGTGAATGGTTCCCTGCCAAACAGGTCGGTGTTGCCGAAGGCATTTACGGAGGCTGGGGTAATTTTGGCTCAGCTGCTGCTGCCATGAGCTTGCCAACTATTGCTCTGGTTTTTGGCGGCGATGACGGCTGGCGTTATGCTATTGGCCTGACCGGTGTAATTGCCCTGATTTATTCCGTTATCTATTTCTTTAGTGTCACCGATACGCCAAAAGGTTCAACCTACTTTAAACCCAAACGTATGGGTGCGATGGAAGTAACCTCTAAAGGCGATCTGTATTTCTATATTCTGATGTCAGTACCTATGTATGCCACACTGGCATTGCTGACCTGGAAACTTTCGCCCTCTGGTGTCAGCTTGCTTGAAGCCAATACTGCAAATATGATTTATGTCGGCATTGGTGTTTTGTTTGTTTACAATGTTTACAAAATCTTTCATATTAATAATGAACATCTAAAACAGGAAGTCCCTGAAATTCACCGTTATAAATTCAAGCAGGTCGCTATTCTGGATCTGGCCTATCTGGTTACTTTTGGTTCCGAATTAGCCGTGGTTTCCATGTTACCCCTGTTTTTCTATGATACTTTTCATGAAAGCCATGGTGTAACAGCGATCATGGCAGGTTTACTGGCTTCCGGCTTCGCATTTATGAATCTGGTGGCTCGACCAGGCGGCGGCTTAATCAGTGATAAATATGGTCGCAAAAAATCACTCACCATTTTCCTGCTGGGCCTGGTCGCCGGATACTTTATTATGAGTCATATTGAATCCAGCTGGTCATTATTTCTCGCCGTTGCTGTTACCATGCTGTGTTCCTTCTTTGTACAGGCTGGTGAAGGGGCTGTGTTTGCCATGGTGCCACTGATTAAACGCCGTATGACAGGCCAGATTGCGGGTATGGTTGGTGCTTATGGTAATGTTGGTGCGGTATTGTTTTTAACTGTTTTATCCTTTGTCTCACCGCAAATATTCTTTTTGACTATTGCCGGTGCTGCCCTGTTTGTACTGGTTGCCATTCAATTCATTGAAGAACCCAAGGGTCATATGGCAGAAGTTCTGCCTGATGGTACTGTGGAAATGATTGAAGTCAATTAATGCTCAATAACTGTTGTAATATATCATTATGGCAGAATAGAAATCACAATATAGAGAACAACTCCGTATCATTCAGGACTTGTTCTCACCATTTCTCTATAATGGAACTATGACCAATAAACTTGCCATCAGCCTTGGCTTTTACAGCAATAAAGGCATCAAAGCTGATAATGACGATTGTCTCTCCTCCTACATACCGGACAATTATGCTCTGAAAAACAAGGGCATCGTTGTTGCTATAGCCGACGGTATGAGTTCCAGTGAAGCGGGCAAAGAAGCCAGCCATGCCTGTATCAATGGTTTTATTAGTGACTATTACAGCACGCCGGATTCCTGGACAGTACAAAATGCTGCGCAAAAGATCCTCTCAGCACTGAATAACTGGTTATACAGCCGTGGTCATACAGATTATCAAAGTGCCCGGGGCATGGTCACTACCCTGACAATTCTGATTTTAAAATCCACCACAGCTCATATTTTCCATGTCGGCGATTCACGTATATATCGTTTTCGTGATGCTGAACTGGAACAACTGACACGGGATCACCGGGTCTGGGTTTCGGGCGAAAAAAGTTACCTTAACCGGGCAATGGGAATTGATTTACATCTGGATATTGATTATCGCAAGGTGCCGCTGGAAAAAGACGATATCTTCTTATTGTCCACCGATGGTATCCACGATTTTCTGGCCACTAAAGCACTTAAAGAAATTTTAGATGGCTCCAGTGCCAGTGCCTATGACAACGAATTATTAATACAAAAATGTCATGTAATTGCCGAACAGGCCATAAGCAACAACAGTGATGACAATTTAAGTCTGCAACTTTTAAAGATTGATGAACTGCCCTTATCGGAAGAAAAAGAGGTTCTGCAAAAGGCACAGGAACTCCCTTTCCCGCCACCGCTGGAGCCGGGATTTATCCTTGATGGTTATCAGATCCTGAAAGAAATCCACGCCAGCAAACGCACCCAGATTTATTCTGCCCGGCATCAGCAAACGAACAAGGTGGTAATTCTTAAAACACCTTCAATCAATTTTGAAGATGATGAACATTTTATTGAGCAATTTCTGCATGAAGAATGGGCAGGCAAACGCATTGATTCGCCCTATGTGTTGAAAGTCATTACCCCGGAACAAAAACCACGTTTACTCTATTATGTCACCGAGTTTCTGGAAGGTATCACTCTGCGGGAATGGATGCGGCAAAATCCCCTGCCGCCCGTCGACAAAGTTATTCCCATTGTCGAGCAAATTGCCCGAGGACTGCGAGCTTTTCACCGTCTGGAAATGCTGCATCAGGATTTAAAACCGGAAAATATTATTATCAGTGCGCAAGGTAAAGTTAAAATTATCGACTTCGGCTCAGTCAAAATTGCCGGCATTAATGAGTTAAAGAAAAGTAACGAAATTCAGGAGGCCGCTCTAGGTACCGTTAATTACAGTGCCCCGGAATATTATCTGGGGCAGTCAGGCGGAGAGCGCAGTGATCTGTATTCATTAGCGGTAATCACCTATGAATTGCTCAACAGTCGACTGCCCTTTGGCCGGGAAATGCCTGAAAAAGCAAGTTACAGACAATTATCAAAATTACGCTATATCTCCAGTATCCACCTGAACCCCATGGTACCAAACTGGATGGATGGGGCGATAAAAAAAGCGCTGTCGCTGGACATCAAGGCACGCCATGAAGATGTTTTTGAATTTCTGCACGATTTGCAACACCCTAACCCTCACTTTCTCAATACCACGGCAGTACCACTGATTGAACGCAATCCGATGCTGGTCTGGAAAAGTATTAGCATTATTTCTTCAATTTTTAATTTGATCCTTGTGTATTTTCTAGTAAAATAAGCATTCTCTAATAAACATCCTAAGAAGGATGGCAGGAATAAAGCTATGGCCAGTAACTCATTTAATTTTACCAGTTTTTTTGTACGTCTGTTTTTTGCTCTCATTTTGGTTTTTGCCACTTACAACCCCAGCGGTTATTCATTTTATCACTGGGTTCTGAAAGTCAAGGAGACCGGTATAGAACCTCTGATAGTCTTTGCCAGTATCATTTTACTTATTGGCTGGGTAGTTTATATCCGCGCCACCATTACGTCACTGGGCCTGATTGGGCTAATTCTGGCCTTTGCGTTTTTTGGTTCCATGCTATGGATGGCTATTGACTGGGGAATTCTCCCGGCTGATAGCGTTCAAGTGATTACCTACATCGTTTTATCCCTGCTGTCCATGGTTCTGGCCATTGGTATGTCCTGGTCGCATATTCGCCGCCGCATGTCAGGTCAGGTTGATGTTAATGATACTGATGAGGATGTAAACTAACCGTTAAAACTGACTTCTATGATACACACAAAAACCTTAGACGAGTTAAAACAATCTGACCTGTACGGTTCTGTTGTCATTAGTCATTGCGGTTGTAACCTGTCATCAGCACTGAGTGCCCAGCATTTTCCTTTGGCCATGCAGCCTCATTACCACTCAAAGGATGCACCTCTGCAAAATGCACTTGTGAATATTGGGGTATTATAGATCGATGCCTTGAAGACAGATGAAGACAGACAAGTAACTAACTGTAATACCTGTTTCAAAGATGATAAGCGTAAAACGGACAGGCGTTTGAAAGATAAGTAATTTCGCATAAATCACTGTAAAGATAACTTTACATATAAATCATCAGACTGCCGTTAGTCGTCAACTAATTTAACAATTCATACTATCCTGTTCGCTTTTTTATAAGTTAACCTTATGTTTTTTAATGCTATTATTGTTTCGGTATGATAAATGCAAGTTTTTGTTAATGTGAATAATTAAGCATAATTCTTAAAACGAATATTTGACTATACCAGAGATTGATAATCAGGTTCTTAGCATGATGCGGGCGCAGTCATTTATGAGGTGATACATGCCTGAACAGAATAAAGAGCAAGCAATCGAAATTGAAGAAGTAAGCTGTGAAGTTTGCCTCAAAAACATTCCAGCGCCTGATGCTCAAAGTGAAGAAGTATCTGACAAAGTTGCCTATTTTTGTGGTTTAGATTGTTATGAAAAATGGAAACATCAAAAAGAAGCAGATAATCCAGGCTATAACACTAATTTTCTTTCCGGAATTTGTTGCTTATGGGAATTTGACTATAAGCAAGCAAGATACTTTTTCCTCATAGCGGTTACTGAAACTGATCCATTAGAAGTCCATCATGATGTTTATCTGTCCTATTTAGGACTTTCAGAAGTGTTAATGGATCATAAGAACGGTGTTTTGCAGCATTGCCATCATTCACCTGACACTTCTCTTGCAATTGAACCGGAAGTCCAGCTAAACCTGGCTTGTGCGGAGTTTATTAAAGGTAATCGAAGACGTGGGGTTCAGGCTATGGATAAACTCAATGACTTAAAATTATCTTCAAAGAGCTCTCAGGAAATCCATTCATTCTTCGATATAGTGGGCAAAAGAAAACAAAATAATAACGGTTCACTGAAAAGAAATAACTTTGTCCGCAAGTCCATAGGGAAAATATTCAGGAAAAAAGCAAACTTTAACACTGTCAGACACATTGAAGCATTTATCAGAGAAACCGCTAAGAATCGTTATAAATGTACTATTTTCACTATTTAACTGACCAGCAACGCAGATAGAATGAGTAAGTGAAAACTGATAAATGCAAATTAATTTTTGCGGATGCCCTAACTATGATTTTGTCTGTTATGAAAATGCTTTTACTCTGAGGAAAAAGGTCAATGCAGCACCGCCATTAGTATGATTTTCTGCCCAGATGCGGCCTTTATGGGCACGTATGATTTCACGGCTGATAGCCAACCCAAGTCCTGTGCCATTATTCAGACTTTTCGTTTTGCTGCTCTGGATGAACTTGTCAAAAATAATATCTAATTCATCGTCAGGAATACCCTCCCCCGCATCACTTACTGACACAGTAATGATATCAATGTATCGGTTAGGGCTGACCCGCATTTGTTCGGATAAAGTTGTTATCACAATATGAGAATGATCATGAGAAAATTTAATGGCATTGGAAATCAGGTTTCGCACAACCTGCGCCACTTTATCATAGTCAAAAAAGGCTTCTTGTCCATCAACAAAGTCATACTCAATACGGATGTCTCGTTGCAATAGTATCGCTCCAAACTCATCGCCAACGACTAAAATAACAGGCTTAAGTGGCTGCAGCTTGAATTCATAAGTCATTTTCCCTGATTCCAGCTTGGAGAGATCCAGTAGGTCATTGAGTAGATTTAATAAGCTTGTTCCGCTGAGTTTGATTTTTTCAAAATAGTAACGAAGCTTTTCTTTTGAGACAGTATCATATTTTGTCAAACCAAATTCTGCAAAGCTGAGGATACCATGCATCGGCGTTCTTAATTCATGAGACATATTGGACAGAAATTCCGTTTTGGCGTGATTGGCCCGCTGCGCTTCATGCATTGCATCATTGAGTTCTCGGGTTCTTTGAATGACTTTATCTTCAAGCTGCTGGTTAGCCGTATTGATTTTATCCTGCGCCTCTATCTGAGAATCAGCCATATTATTCAAATCATTAGCCAGGGAACCCAGTTCGCCTTTATCCTGACGGGATAATCGCTTATGAAATGCACCTCTTTGAAATTGATTAACCATCTGGGTAATTTCTTTTAATGGAGAGGTAATGCTTCTGGAAATAAGCAAGGCAATAAAGAATGATATGGAAATTCCCAATAAGGCCAGTATAAGGCTGTTTCTTAATAGGGCTATGCGTTTTTTTTGCAATGTATGAAAGGAAAGTGCCAGCTTAACCTTGCCTAATATTTTTGGCGTAAAAGATGCATTGCTGTTATCAACATCCAGCTGTTCAAGTTTATCTTCGGGTATGGATTTGGTGGCAATGATGGCGCTAAAAAATTTCACTTCAGATTGAAACTCTTTCCTGTCAGTTGAGTGAGTTTCTGTTATTGTTCGAGTATCAGCGTCCATAATTATCACTTTTAACACATCACGATACTTAATAAAGTGATTAGCTTGTTCTTTCAGGAAAGTATCATTCCCGGAAAACACACCATATTCACTGATATCGGCCAGTTGATTTGCCAGCAATTGGCCGTAGCGATTCTGTTCAATGACAATATTTTCAAACTGCACCAGAGTATAATAACCTGTCAGTATCATATACATGACAAAAGCAGGCATAATACCAAGAAACAATGCCCTTTTTCGAATTGACCAGTTATTCATTTTCAGTCATCCTGGTTAATATTTCTTTTTTAGTGTGAATATAAAGCCCCAAAAACCTGGCCACTTTATGATTCAATGATATTGCAAATTTTTTTGCATAGTGTATTTTGGGCAGCAGCATCCTGTCAGTAGTGCTGTTAAGTATTTCCGCGGCTTCTTGTGCAAATTGTTCATTCGTTGTATAAACAGCGGCAAGACAACCTGCATCAACAAAAGCCTTGTTTAATCCCAATAGAGGAACATTATTTCGATACGATGAGAGCAATATATTTCTTAAACTGGAGCGGTTGTATATTTCCGGTTCAGCCAGGGTGATAAGTAATTCACTGTTCTTGAGAATATAGGATAAGGCTCTGCCCAATGAACGTTGATCATTGACCGTCTGTATTTGAAAATCGGCATTGGACTGATAGTATTTTAGTTGATTTCGCAGGCTAGTGTAATTATCGGGTGTCGTTAAAAAACCAATAGTCCGTATACCCGGAATCAATTGCTGTGCTAAAAAAATCTGACGTTTTAGAGGCTGTTCCAGATATAGACCATAGAGTTCATTATCATGGGAAGATGTCGCAATGATGTTTTTTATTTTGTCCTGACTGACCAGCAAACTGAATATTTTTTTATTTTTCAGTTGTTGCCAGGCTGTTTGTAAAGCCCTGCTGCCCACAGTGATAAAAACCAGCTCACCAGCTGATGATAGCGTGCGAATATTTTTAACCCGATCCAGATTAACAGTCTGATGTTTAATATCATTAGCCAGAAAAGTCCTGGTCAATTGTTCTTTAAATAAACGTGAGGAAGTATTGCTGTCATGATAAAGAATATGCACCTGCTCGATTGCATAAGCGGGCTGACAAAACAGTATGAACAGTATCAAAATAAGTAACACTGTCTTGTCTCTGAATGATATTAAATTGCACAAATTCATTAGAAGTTTAGCCGATAGTCGCATAAATTTTATTATCACTATCGTAATAATTCTCTTCTCTGAAGTCCGCATTATTATCCAGTCGATGCTGTATTACCGCTGAAACCACAGCACGATGCTTATCACTGAGCTTTATTTGTTTTGACAGTCTGAAATCTACCCGTTCCCATTGTCCAGGCTCATCAAAACCCTTGCTTGTATCAGCGTAATACCAGGTGCTACTGAATTGCCAGTCCCGAGGTAATTTAAAAATACCCATCAGGCTGGCTGAATGATCAGGCACGGCTTTTTCAATCTGCTCTTTATTGTCTCCTTTCAGGACATGCGCATGGGAATAGCCATAAGATGCAACAAGACGTATGCTTTTTACAGGACTGTAATCGGCGCTGACTTCAAACCCCGTCAGGTTTAAATCTGTCGAGTTATCCACCATAAAAAGCCCGTTATTAAAATCAAATCCCTCATGGATCAAATCGCGCATGGCATCACGATAAATTTTCATATCGATATTCAGATGATACTCTGGAAAAGCACCGATATAGGCTATTTCCTGACTGGTAATTTTTTCCTCATGGGTATCATTCGATGGGGTTAATACGGGCAAGCTAAAAGGAACTGAATTGGCATTTATACCAGAAATTGCAGGCAACAGTTCTTTTTCTCTAAGTTTAAAAGCCCACTCGCCATCATGCTCAAACAGATCAGGGGTCCGGGTTGCTTTTGACCAGGAATAGCGAAAAATATGGTTTGGTTTGAATTGATAGTTAACAGCTACTCTGGGTTCAACGGATACATCCACAATGGAATCATTTTCAATTAAAACACCCATATTCACCAACCAGTCTGGCATAATCTGCCATTCCATATTGGTAAATAAACGTTGCCGATGATTGTAGATCCGACCACCTAAATAGGTTTCAGACTCTGCCCGCTCAACATCCAGAGAAGCGCCTGCAACAAAACGAAGTGACTGATTCAACTGGTAGGTATCCTGGATTTGCAGATCCATGCGCTCCTGTTTCAAATCCTGATTGATTTGCGCACATAGTGCCGAGCCAAAAAAAATCGGATCGGTACAGCCTGTCCAGTCATTTCTATCGTTCCAGGAGCTATAGTTAAACTGTGTTTCCAGCGCATGAGATGCATGAAATTCATGATGCCAAAGGAAGTGAGTATAAAATTCTTCTATATTAATGACATCATATTTTTCCGCTGGTTTCACTTTTTGCTCGCCGTACTTTTCAGCATTACTATAACCCAGGCTAAAATCAAGATAATCACTTATATTGAGGTCATAAATAGCTCGAAAGTTAACCACATCTACGAATTTGCTGTTATGCCGCTCAACTTCCGAATCTCCCGGCCTTTTTGACGTATCAAAACCATCGTCATTTTGCTGTTTAAGACTTAGCCGCCAGGAAAAATCTCCCTCCCTTTGGGAATGGCGTATAAAACCATCCCGGATCTTCGTGTCCCCATTGGTGTAACTAAGTTGCGTACCCGGCACATCATCAGGGTGTTCGGTGATGATGTTAATGACTCCAAGAAAAGCATTCGCACCATAACTGGCCGCATTGGGAGAACGAACCACTTCAATGCGCTGAATATCTTCAATAGTAATGGGTAAATCTGACCAACCCACACTGGCTAAAGCAGGCTTATAGATAGAACGACCATCGATCAATACCTGAAGACGTCTTGAAAATTCAGCAGAGACATCATGATATGTAACCACCGCCTGATGTCCTGAGATATTACTCACTTTCATACCCGGCACCAGCCGGAATAACTCATAAATTTCCCGTACTCCTGAAGCAACAATCATCTCTTTGTCGATGACTGTCATTGAGGCTGGTGCACGAGATTTGTGTTGTTTGAGGCGGGAGGCAGTCAAAACAATCGGAAAAGGATTTCCCAGAAAATCGCTCTGTTCATTTAAGATCAGTAGCTCATCTTCTTCTGCATAGAGGGTTGAACACAGAACAAAAGACAGCATGAGACAGCTCAGAGCATGAAAACAACCGATCTTTACTGGAAAGCTATTTGCAGGAGAAAAGTCATTAGCTGGAGAAAAGCCATTAACTGGAAACAAACCTGAAACCCTGACAAAGCAGGTTGACGCAAATTTTACCAACATGATGGCAATCTCGTTATTAAAACTGACATTTCAAAGGGTTCATTGCTTATTATTATTTGTCCCATGAAACTTAAACTATGAAGGGAAATGGTGAATTATAGCGTAAACAGCTTTGGATTATGTCAGTTGTTTCTTACTCCTGAGCGATATTCCAGCCAGGTCACAGTGAACAATTTGTACGAAAATCTTGTTATTAGCAAATATTTTGCTAATATTCAATTGTATTTCATTATCTTAAATATTTTTATGGCCCACTTGGATCTTGCAAAAATTCGTTTTCTTCTAATTGATGATTTTGCCAATTATCGTTCCATGCTTCGATCTATTCTGTTGAGCTGTGGCGCTCAACATATTGATGATGCGTCCAACGCTATAGATGCTTTGAAGAAAGTCACTTACACCCCATACGATGTTATTTTATGTGATTATAATCTGGGTGATGGCCAAAACGGCCAGCAATTGCTGGAAGAAATCATGCATCGGCATCTTATCCCCTATGGTACCATTTATATAATGATTACTGCAGAAAACTCTCAGAGCATGGTTATGGCCGCAGTGGAATATCGACCAGACGGATACTTGAACAAACCTTTTCCCAAAGAGTTATTACTCAGACGTCTTAATATGCTGGTGCAAAAAAAATCCATCATGAAAGGTATCTACACAGCTTATAATAAAAAGGACTACAACAAAGCACTGTCACTGGCTGATGAAAAAATGGCTCAGCATAGTAAACAAGCGCTGGATATAGGCAAACTCAAAGGCGAAATTGCTTTGGCTGCAAATGAACTGGATATTGCGCAGCAGGTCTATGATAAGGCATTATCGGTCAGAGATTTTCAGTGGGCAAGAGTGGGTAAGGCCAGAGTTTTAATGGGCCGTAAAGACTATGATCAAGCGCAAACCCTGTTGCAAGGGGTAATCGATGAAAACAAAAATTATATTGAAGCCTATGATCTGCTGGCGAGAATTCTGCAGCAGCAGGGAAAAACAGAAGAAGTACAACAAGTACTCAGCAGTGCCACCAGTATATCTCCTATTACTGTATCGAGACAGCAGCATCTGGCCCGGGTTGCCGTGAAAAACAATGACTATGACACCGCTGAAAAATCATTCCGAAAAGCCATACGTCAGGGCAAACATTCCTACCTCGGTAAAATGGCTGACAATATGGGGCTGGCAAAACTGTATATCGACAATGGTAAATCAAGCAAAGCGGTTCAGGTGATAAGCACAGCCCGTAAAACCTACAAAAAAGATACCGAAGCTCTCTTGCATACACAGTTTATTGAAAGCAAGGCTCAGCACAGACTTGGCAATGAAGACAAAGCCCGTGAACTGTTTCAACAGGCGATTGCCAATATTCCGTGCAATATGTCAGAGCTGCCCAGGGAACTTCAGGAAGATCTGATTGCAACCACCGAAGATCTGGGAGAAACGGAGCTGGCCGAAGCATTAAAAGATGATATGGCTAACGACTTCGGACACTCAGGTGCAGATGAATTGAAAAAAAAATATCATTTCCTGTTGCTCAACGGCAAAGGCATACGACAATACAATGCCAACCGAGTTTATGAATCCATTGAATTATTTGAACAGGCCGCGCAAAATTTACCCGATAGAATCTCCGTCAATATGAATGCCGCACAATCATTATTATTTTATGTCAAGGCAACAGGCCGGAATCAGGAATTACTTAACAAGGCAAGACAATATCTGGATATCAGCCAAAATCTGGATAGCAATAATGAGAAATACCAGAAACTGGAACTCATTTATTCGGAGCTAAGTTGATGTCTGAGGACAGCCCTGAGCTGAAACCTGAACAATTTAATACGGTATTAATGTCATTTATTCATGATATTAAGAATTCCCTGCTCATGTCCCTCAGTAGTCTTGAAGCACTTTACATCAGCCTTGATAATATTCCTCCTGAACAAAAGAAAAACATTGCCCAGATACAATATGAATTGCACCGGATCAATAATGCTCTGGTGCAATTATTATCATTGTATAAAATGGAAACCCGATTATTTTCCGTACAGGCCGATCAATACAACCTATACGATTTTCTTGATGAGCTGATAATTAATAACACACCTTTAAATACAAAACAGGGCTTTTCGATTGACCTGGAGTGCGATGAAAGCATTGAATGGTTTTTTGATAGAGATTTGATTTCCACAATTATTAATAGCACAATTAATAATTCAATTCGTTATGCTCGTTCCCGAATTATCCTGAGTGTACAGGTCAAAAACAATTATCTGGAAATTAGCATTGAGGACGACGGCAGGGGTTTTCCTGAAAAGATGTTCACTCCCCCCGAATCACTGCAAACAGCAATTAACATGGAGTCAGGAAGTACTGGTTTAGGCTTATATTTTGCTGAAAAAATAGCAGCTATTCATCATAATGGCGAAAAAAAAGGCACGACATTTATTGACAACCAGTCCAGCATTGGCGGCGGGCGATTTATTCTGAAACTTCCTTAATCATAAATAAAAAAGGCTGCGTATGCAGCCTTATTCATTGGCCAGGTACTATCTTTACTCGGCTTCTACTATGATCTTGACCGTAGCATTCACATCAGAATACAGATGAATGTCAATATCATATTCGCCTAACTCGCGGATTGCACCTTCCGGCATACGGACTTCACGTTTTGCCACTTCATGTCCGGCTGCTGCCAGTGCTTCGGCAACATCTGAATTGGTCACAGAACCAAAATATTTTATTCCGATCCATGGCGAGTACCGACACCTGACACTTCATGCACGTCTGGCGGAGCAAGTCG
>RCNG010000870.1_pt1 | contig 20549 bp, 20 predicted proteins | sample 2041371 | NCBI WGS metagenome assembly RCNG01 (sample SAMN09708227, study PRJNA481090) | Marine sediment metagenome, whole genome shotgun sequencing project. | biome: marine sediment; feature: ocean; material: sediment; isolation source: Sewage treatment plant 1 marine sediment (STP1) ... | reverse complement strand
CCCGTTGCCATGGGCAAGAGAGATGTATTTGTCCTTATTTGCATTCATTATGAATTCCTTCAATAATTTGTCCGAAGGCCAGGCCTGCATCATTATAGGGCACTTTCTCGGGTAAAAAAGCCTGAAATTTTTCTTCTTCCAGGCGTTTTAACAGGTATTCAGTCAGATATTTATTCTGAAACACACCGCCGCTTAAGCCCAGGCAAAACTCACCTTTGAGCGAACGTACTTTTTTTGCCTGAGCAATCAATGTTTCAGCAATTTTCTGATGAAAACACAGTGCTCTTTGTACCCTGGAATGATTGTCATTCATCAGGATGGGTAATAGCTCTGACCAGTCGGCAATAATCAGTGCCTTATTATCATAAAGAGGCAGGGCAGATTTATCTGCGCTATCTGTCAGCTGAGATGAATTCACTTGCCGACAGGTACTGTCTGACAAACAGGCCTCCAGCAGCATAGGTCCCTGTCCCTCAAAGGATGAAGTTTCACCCATACCCAATAGGGCACTGGCGGCATCAAATAACCTGCCCATGGAACTTGACGCTATGCTATTGAGTCTTTTTTTCCACGCTTTAAATGCCAGTGAATCGCGATCAGTCTGTGCTGATTCACTTTGGTAGATGAGATCCTTTTCCCATAGTAATGCGCAGGCGGAACGCCAGGGTTCTCTGGCTGCCCTGTCCCCACCCTGTAAATAAAAGGGTTTTATAGAGCATAGCCTTTGCCAATTACCTGCCTGACCATAAAAACCTTCGCCGCCCCAGATAGTTTGATCATCTCCCAGACCGGTGCCGTCCCAGGTAAAGACCAGCCAGGGTTTGTTTGCTGTGCCCTTATCAAATTCACCACATAAAATACTCGCATGAGCCCTGTGATGCTGTACTTTAGACATGGTTATATTGTGTTCGTGGGCAAATTTTTTTGCATAACGGCTGGAATAATAGCCGGGATGAGCATCACAGATAATGTGCTCAGGCTGTACCTGGTAGAGCTGACATAAATCGTTAATCACCCGGCTAAATACCTCAATACTGCGTTTACTGTCCAGTTCACCAATATGGGGAGAAATAACCACACGATTCTCCCAGGCAAGGGCAATAGTATTTTTCATTTGCCCGCCTACGGCCAGTAAGGGTTTTTCCACTGTATACGGCAGATTGATTTCCAGCGGTGCCATACCCCGGCCAATGCGAAACAAACGGGGTTGTTGAGAAATAATCCTGACCACCGAGTCATCGGCCGGGCGTAAAATAGGGCGATTGTGCTGTAAAAAAGCATCAGCAATGTTATGCAATCGGGTTTCGGCCTGCTGGTTGTCCGTCAGTACCGGTTCGCCACTGAGGTTACCGGAAGTGGCAACCAGGGGTAAAGCAAGGTCTTTGAGAATCAGATAATGCAGGGGGCTATAGGCCAGCATGGCACCGACTTCGTCCAGGCCCGGGTAAATGGCTTTTGCCAGCCGGTCTTTTTTTGCCTGTACCAGCACAATCGGTCTTTGTGCTGAAGCTACTATCTCAGATTCGATTGCACTGGCCGTGCAATAGTGTTCAAGCTGTTCCAGGTCATTCTCACCAGAGGCCGAAAACATCACCGCTAAAGGCTTATCGGGACGATGTTTTCGCTCTCTTAAGCGTTGCACGGCCTGCTCATTGGTCGCATCGCACATCAGATGATACCCGCCGATGCCCTTTACGGCCAGGATTTTACCTTGTTTAAGGCTTTTAACTGCTGCTGTAAGAGATACTTCATTACCGGTTATCTTTGTTGTCGCTGTAAGAAAGCTTAATTGCGGGCCGCATTGCGCGCAGGCCAGTGGCTGAGCGTGAAATCGCCTGTCCAGGGTATCACTGTATTCCTTATAGCAGGCATCGCACAAAGGAAAATCAGCCATACTGGTATTCGGGCGATCATAAGGCAGATCACCAATGATCGTATAGCGGGGACCACATTGGGTACAATTGATAAAGGGATAACGATAACGTCTTTGCTGAGGGTTTTTTATTTCATTAAGACAGTCATTACAGGTGAAAAAATCAGCCGGGATATGTCGCTGAGCGTGTTTGCTGGCGGTGCTTTTTTTTATAATAAATTCTGTCAGTGCTGCAGCATTAACTGCTTCGACTGATTCTATCACCGGGATAGCAAGAGGAGGATGCTGATGTAACACGGACTGTTGAAATGCTTCGAGATGATGGTCTTGTCCCTGCACCAGAACCATGACTTCACCGGAACGATTTTTTACCCAGCCGCGCAGATTAAATTGTTTTGCCAGTCGATAAATAAAAGGTCTGAATCCGACACCCTGAACCTGCCCGGTGATGTTTATTTTTAAGCTCTTAATCCCGCACACCATTCCGCACACCATGAGCCCACCAGATCCGGCAGGCACCTTCATCCGAAACCATGCAGGGACCAATAGGTTCTTTGGGAGTACAGGCAGTGCCATAGAGTTTGCATTGATTGGGGTAGTGCTTGCCCAATACCACATTGGCACAATCGCAACCGGGTGGCATTTCACCAATATGTGCACGTGCCTGCTGCTCATAAGCCGGGAATATCAGGCGCGCATTATGTTGCTTATATGCGGTTTTTAACTCAAACCCGGATGCGGGGATAATACCAATACCGCGCCAGTTTGCATCTACAATATTCATGGTTTTATCAAGCTGTGCCTGTGCAGATAAATTACCTTTATCGGTCACCAGTTGTGGATAACAATTATCCAGAAACAGCCGCTGCTCCAGTGTCTGGCGTATCACCGAATAAAAAGCCGCCAGCAAACTCTCCGTGGTGAATCCGGCTACTGCTGCAGGCAGGTGATGTTGTTCAATAACAAACCGCCATTCACTGGCACCCATGACAGTTGCCACATGACCGGGAGCAACCAGGGCATCAAATCCGGGTGAGCCGGAATCCAGCAGCATGGCAACGGCCGGCCATGTCAGGCGTCCGGAAAGCAGGAACAATAAATTATCCGGGATACCCTGGGCAATTAATCCAGCAACCGGAGCCGTTGTTGTTTCAAATCCTGCGGCAAAAAACACCACCTGCTTGCCGGGATTATCCAGGGCAATTTGCCGTGCTTCCAGTGGCGAGGCAATGGGGCGCACATCGGCTCCCGATGCCTTTGCCTGCTGCAGGGTTCTGATGGCTTTTTTGCCCACATTGACCGGCACCCTCAGCATATCGCCGAACGCAACCAGGATCACCTCTTCATGTAATGCCAGTTGTATGGCCAGATAGATATCTTCCTCGGGACAGATACAGACAGGACAGCCAGGACCGGGTATCAATTCAATTTGCGGGTGCAAAGCATTGCGAATACCGGCCAGGGAGATTGACCGTTCATGACCGCCACAGACATTCATGATTTTTACAGATCTGGACTCCAGCGTTTGCTGAGCTTGTCCAGACTGCATAAGAGCATTGACTTTGGCCAGCCAGGATTTGGCAGCAACTGTTTCTTTCATAAATATCTTATGTAAAGTTCGGGTTATTTATGAATTAGAATGGGCGGCATGTAATTGCTGTCCCTCTCGCTGAACTTTAGGCAAAAACGTTTCACCCTGAGCAAGATGTTCGCGATAATGCTTTAGCTGATGTCTCAGCCAGTCAAGCCATTGCTCCATAGCCTGATTTTTTCGCGCTGACAGTTGCATAACCGGTGCCGGATTAGCCAGATTACGAATGTTTTCTTCCGCTTTGCTGACACTGAAATCATCCAGTACGGGAAGCAGGTCAGCCTTGGTCAGCAAGTTTAAATCAGAAGCCCGGAACATAACAGGATATTTGGCCGGTTTATCATCTCCTTCGGTCACGGACAGCAAAGTGACATTCAGATGATGTCCCAAATCAAAACTGGCCGGGCACACCAGATTGCCAACATTTTCAATAAATACTATATCCAGCCCTTCCAGGGCAAATTCGTGCAGGGCATCGTGAATCATATAGGCATCCAGATGACAGGCACTGCCGGTGGTTATCTGGATGGCGGGTATGTTTTTATCGCGTATCCGCCGGGCATCATTTTCAGTTTCCAGATCGCCTTCAATCACTGCAATTGACAATTTATCAGTCTGCTCATCAGCATTGAGTGCATCAATGGTTGCTTCCAGTAAGGACGTTTTACCAGAACCGGGGGAGGACATCAGGTTAATGGCCAGAACCTGATGTTTATCAAAATGTTGCCGGTTATGAGCTGCCTGATGATTATTTTCATGCAGTAAATTCTGTAACACTTCAATGGCTTCATTGCCACTGTTCGTTTTAGCATGCTTGCCGCCTGCTGCAACGAGATTTCGGTTAGCTTCGGTTACATTGCAACCACAGGTATCACACATGAGTTGGTTCCTTTTTTTCCAATTCTACTGATGTCAGCAGCATTTCGTCTCCGCTTAACAAGGTCGTCTGCCAGGCACCACAGGCACTGCACAGTAATTTATTGGCAGCCGCTTCATTCTCATTGGCACACACATTACAGCGTACTCTTATTGCTAATAACTGCGTTTCCAGAATCGCATCCTGAGCGATGCTCCCGGCACTGGCAATGGGAAAAGCGTGTTCTAATAAGTGTGCTTCAACACCAGAGAGGGGACCAATCCGGACAACGACTCTGGTCACTGCACGGGCATTATTTTGCTGCGCAATCTGAGTCACCTGGGCAATAATACTTTGACAGACTGATAGCTCATGCATTGTCCTGTTCACTGTTTTGAGACGCTTGCTGAGTTTGTTGTTCCTGGGCCTGTTGTTCCAGGGCCAGCATTTCATCATAAATCTGCCAGGCCGTTAATGCCTCTGGTTCAGTCATTTTCTGGATGGCATAGCCGACATGCACAACAACATAATCACCCACCTTGGCCGGTTCATCCTGAAGCATGAACAGACTCACATCACGTTCTACTCCTTTGGCCTCACAGCGAGCCATAAACTGTTCTATGGCAAGTATTTTCATCGGGATCCCGAGACACATAACCGTTCCTTTTTATAACTCCATATACCAGTATAGGCCAAATAAATAATTAATAATCACTTAATTGTTGATCCAGATCAGAAGAACCTTAAATGGATTTAAAAATCACTTGCTAATTTCCTTAAAAAAACTAACGTAGTAGCAGAGGTTGTATAAATCTATCAGCCAGGAGGGGGTATTATGGCAGTTATTCTCGGTATAGGTAATACTTTATTAAGAGATGAAGGTTTTGGTATTCATCTGCTTCACTATCTCGAATCCCTGCACCCGAAATGGCAGTCACATTTTGGCATTGAACTGCTTGACGGCGGAACTTTGAGTTTCGATTTGCTCGCCAATATAAGAGCTGATCAGGAATTAATTATTCTGGATGCAGTGAATTTAAAACAGTCACCCGGCACGGTGTATTGCCTTCAGGCTCAGGCCATGGACAGTTTTCTCTCCCAGCCGGGAAAAAGCGTTCATGAGGTCTCTTTGCAGGATCTGTTTGATATGAGCAGATTGACAGAACAATTACCGCAGAAACGTGCCCTGATTGGTGTGCAACCTGATTGCATCGACTGGGGCAGCAATCTTAGCCAGACAGTCCAAAATGCCTTACCCTGTGCTGCCATTGAGGTGAAACAAGTACTTGCGCAATGGGGAGTTTTAAGTCAACAGACCAGTCAGAACGATATTCAGAATGCTCAAACCAGTGCAACTTACCATCAGCAGCAGATGTATTATGGCTGAGTGCTCAGGAGTATGGTGATGGGGGCTGGTACATTAGCTGATATTAAAATCAAGGTGGAACAACCCGACTATGAAAGCGGCAATTTAAGCAGTGTCTTAGCGGAAATTAAATTTGCTCTGCAACAGCTTCTTGAACAGAAGAAAAGCCATTGTATCGATTTTCGGGCCATGCCCTGGTCACCCGGTGAAGAAGAAAAACTAGAACAATATCTTGGCAGGGGAGAGATCAGTGTGCAGCTGAATGCACTGGGTAAAAGTACCTTTTATGAAACCCGTTGTCTGGATTGTCAGCCACTACAATCAGGACGAAGAACTGATTGGTAAACTCATTGAAATCAGCTATCTCCCAGAGATGATTTTTGCCCAAAAAGAAGATGTCAGGAACAGTCTTGAACGGCTGCAGACTGAGTCTTGAACGATTGCAAAATGAATCTTGAACGGTTGCAGAGTAAGTCTTGAACGATTGCAGAATGAGTCTTTAGAGTAAAAAATTTAAACACTCGAAGTCAATAAAAAGATCCGGGAAGCATATAAAATATTAATAAATTACAGTGAGTAGAAACTGAACCAGTATTAACCTAAAGGATCAGTGTGATGAACAAACAAACGCTTTATGAAATGCTGCAGCAACAGGGAGTTACCCGACGCGGTTTTCTGAAATACTGCACGGCCATAACCTCACTGATGGCCCTGCCTCCCGCCATGATGCCTGTGGTTGCCGCAGCCCTGGAATCCGCTAAACGCCCTTCTGTAATATGGCTTTCCTTTCAGGAATGTACCGGATGTACAGAATCCCTGACCCGTTCGCACAGCCCTACCGTTGAAGGACTGATTTTCGATCATATTTCTCTGGACTATCATCATACTTTACAGGCCGCTTCCGGCAGTGCTGCAGAGCAGGCCAGAGAACAGGCCATGCACGACAATTATGGCAATTATCTGGTGGTGGCTGACGGCTCTATTCCTCTGGCTGATCCCGGTTATTCGACTATTGCCGGGATCAGTAATGTCGATATGCTTAAAGAAACGGTGGCTGGCGCTGCTGCAGTGATAGCGGTTGGTACTTGTGCCGCTTATGGTGGTTTGCCGCATGCTGCTCCTAATCCTACCGGTGCTGTTTCTGTTTCTTCTCTGGTCAAGGATAAGCCAATCATTAACATTCCCGGGTGTCCACCCGTACCAACGGTTATTAGCGGTGTTTTGGCGCATTTTCTAACCTTCGGCAGCATACCGGAACTGGATAATCTGGGACGCCCCAAGGTCTTCTATGGTCAAAGTATCCATGATCGCTGCTACCGGCGGCCATTCTACGATAAAGGTCTGTTTGCCGAAACCTTTGATGATGAAGGAGCCAGAAAAGGCTGGTGTTTATATCGCCTGGGCTGTAAAGGCCCAATGACCTATAACGCTTGCGCGACACTGAAATGGAACCAGCAAACCAGTTGGCCGGTTGAATCAGGACATGGCTGCCTGGGTTGTTCAGAACCCAATTTCTGGGATGCAGGCAGTTTTTATAATGCCCTGTCGATTCCAGATGGGGATTATGCAAAAGCAGCGGGCTATGCGGTTGCCGCAGGGGTAGTACTGGGCGCTGCAGCAGGTTTTGTCAATCAAAAAACGAAATCATCTGCGTTAGCAAAGCACAGCAATGTTTCAGTGGATGACTTCGCTATCAATAAAGCAAAAGAAAAAAACTAGTGTGGGGACAATAGAATGGAACTGTTTGGTACTGCAAATGACTTCCTTATCTGGACCAGGGGTGATGCCTTCAATATCGCTGTGAGTATTTTTCTGATTGGCGTACTCATTCGCCTGCTGGAAATCTTTATGCTGGGCAGAAAAGTTGATTATTCAGAGCCTCGGGGCACTGAGTGGGGGCCCGGGTTAAAAAACATTGTTAGCCGCTTTTTTGCTGATAAAGGCACATTTAAACGAGCACCTTTTGTGGTCATTGTTGGTTATATCTGGCATATCGGTTTTTTTATCTGCTTGCTGTTATTTGTGCCTCATATTGAATTAATTAATGCCACACTGGGTCTGAAATGGCCGGGACTGGCTAATCCTCTGGTTGATGCCGCCGCAGCGGTCACTATGGTAGCAATGATTGCTATGTTACTACATCGCCTGACACATCCGGTATTGAAGTTTTTAAGCACCTATGAAGATTATCTGGTCTGGCTGGTCACCTTTTTACCTTTAGTAACAGGATATATCGCTTATCATCGTATGATCAATCCTTATCCCCTGGCACTTGGTGTACATATTTTAAGCGTTGAAGTATTGTTGCTGGTCTTTCCATTCACCAAATTAATGCATGCGCTTACACTGTTTATAGCACGCTGGTATACGGGAGCCAGTATGGGACGTAAAGGGATTGAATCATGACTGCTACCTTAACTGTGGAAAAAGGCATCAATGCCCTGAAAGAGCAGATTGATGCGCCCACGGCGGCATTTTTCAGCAGTTGTGTGCATTGCGGCTTATGTGCTGAAGCCTGTCTGTTTTATACCGAAACCGGTGATCCAAAATACACGCCAATTAATAAAGTCGAGCCTTTGCGCAGAGTGTGGGAAAGTGAATATACCTTATTTGGTAAATTGAAAAAAGCCCTGGGTCTTGCCAAACCGGTGACTGATGACCTGCTGGAGGAATGGGAACCCTTGATTTATGACGCTTGTACCTTATGCGGTCGTTGTTCTATGGTCTGTCCTGTGGGTAATGATATTTCCGCCATGATCCGAAAAGTACGTGAAGGTATGGTGGCATCCGATCATGCTCCGGAAGGTTTGATTGCTGCCAGTACCCGGGCAGTTAAAATCGGCAGTCCTATGGGGCTCCGGCTGAAAGCCCTGCAGGCACAGATCAAACATATCGAGGCAGACACTGGCCTGACTATCCCTGTTGATGTTGAGGGGGCTGACTATATGGCGCTCCTGTCATCCATGGAAATTATTAATTTTCCTGAATACATTGAATCGCTGGCAAAAATATTTAAGCAGGGCAAAATCAGCTGGACCGTGTCCTCAGAAGCCTTTGAAGCAACCAACTCCGGTATCCAGATTGGCAGCAGTGATATTGCCCGTGAATTGCTGCAGCGGGTTGTTGACGGTGCGGAAAAATTAAAGGTCAAATATGTGATCAGTCCGGAATGCGGTCATGCTTATACTGCCATTCGCTGGGACGGCCCGAATCTTATTGGCCGTCCTTATTCTTTTAAAGTGGTGCACATATTAGAGTTACTGGATGAATTGCGAAGCAGCGGGAGACTGAAAACATCCGCTAAACTGGACAAGAGGCTGACCTTCCATGACCCCTGTCAACTAGTTCGAAAAGGGGGTGTAGAAGCTCAGCCTATAGCTTTATTGAATCATGTTGCAGCTGATTTAATTGAGATGAACGAGCATGGAAAAATGAACTGGTGCTGTGGCGGCGGTGGCGGTGTGAGCGCCAATGAAAGAGCGGATGAATTGCGTCTGAAAACATTTAAGCGCAAAAAAGCTCAATTGGAAGAAATCAATGTTGAGCTTATGGTGACTGCCTGTGCTAATTGTCGGCTGGTGCTGGAAGAAGGACTGGAAGAAAACAATATGGATCTGCCTGTTATTGGTTTAAGTGAGTTAATTTCTGATCACCTTGTTGAAGAACTAATAGTTGAAGAGCAAAAAGTTGAAGACCAGATATCTGTAAAAGAATAAGGGAGTAAAAACATGAGTGAACGTGTTGTCGTTGATCCCATTACACGTATAGAGGGTCACCTGCGAATTGAAGCACAAATGGATGGTAACAAAATTGCACAGGCTTATTCCGCAGGCACTATGGTCAGAGGAATAGAGTTGATCCTCAAAGGTCGCGATCCCAGAGATGCCTGGGCATTTACCCAGCGTATTTGCGGCGTTTGTACTCTGGTCCATGGTATTGCTTCGGTACGTGCCGTGGAAAACGCACTGGATTATGCCATCCCGCCTAATGCCCAATTAATCCGAAATCTGATGATCATGGCACAATATGTCCACGATCATGTTATGCACTTTTATCACCTGCATGCCCTGGACTGGGTCGATGTGGTGTCAGCACTGGATGCGGATCCTAAAGCTACATCGGAACTGGCACAGAGTATCAGTAGTTGGCCGAAATCTTCACCCGGTTATTTTGCCGATATGAAGAAAAAGTTAAAAACCTTTGTTGAAGGGGGCCAGTTAGGTATATTTGCCAATGGTTATTGGGGGCATCCGGCGTATAAGCTGCCGCCGGAAGCTAACCTGATGGCAGTTTCCCACTACCTTGAAGCCTTAAGCTGGCAACGTGATGTGGCTAAGCTGCACACCATTTTTGGCGGCAAAAACCCGCATCCTAACTTCCTGGTGGGCGGTGTTGCCTCCGCGATTGATTTAAATTCGGATTCTGCCATAAATATCAAAAAACTGTCTCAGGTGCAAAACGTCATTAATGAGATGCAGGCTTTTGTGGATCAGGTATATGTCCCTGATACTCTGGCTATTGCTTCGTTTTATAAAGACTGGGGCACACGTGGTGAAGGCCTGGGCAATTTTCTCTGCTATGGCGATTTACCGAGCACTTCTATGGATGACCCCGGCAGCTTCTTTTTACCGGCAGGTATTATTCTTAATCGGGATCTGTCAACCGTACATCCACTGGACCTGAATAATAGTGAAGAAATTCAGGAGTATGTCGGTCATTCCTGGTATGACTATAGCAGTGGTAAGGACAGTGGACTGCACCCTTATGATGGTGAAACCGATCTCAACTACAGTGGTCCCAAACCACCGTATAAACATCTGGATATAGACAAGAGTTATTCCTGGCTCAAATCACCACGCTGGAAAGGGCTCCCTATGGAAGTCGGACCCCTGGCCAGGGTACTCATGTTATACGCCAATGGACATGAACAAACCCGTGAACTGGTGGCTATGACCCTGAATAAACTGCAACTCCCTGTTGCTGCACTGTATTCCACATTGGGGCGCACTGCAGCAAGAACACTGGAAACCAAGATCATCGTCGATGCCATGCAGGGAATGTTTGATCAGTTAATGACTAATATTAAACAGGGTGATACTAGAACTTTTAATGACAGTCTTTGGGAACCCTCCAGCTGGCCTGAACAGGCACAGGGCGTGGGTTTTATGGAAGCACCCCGGGGGGCTCTGGGACACTGGATTGTAATTGAAAAGCAAAAAATTGCCAATTATCAGGCTGTGGTACCGAGTACCTGGAATGCGGGACCCCGTGATCCACAAGGTAAGGCGGGCGCCTATGAGGCAGCATTGCAGGACAATCATCAATTGCATGATGCCAAACAACCGCTTGAAATTTTACGCACTATTCACAGCTTCGATCCCTGCATCGCCTGTGCAGTACATGTGACTGACCCTGATGGTGAGGAGCTGGTAAAAGTTAAAATTACCTGAGTGGATGTATAAATCAGAAACTATGCAAGTGAGAATAGACCATGATGATTGAAAATGATCAGCAGTTCAAACAGGCACTGTCAGGACTCTCCATTGCTGAGCAAAGGTCACTGGCAGGGCAGTTTATTGACAGTGTTGCGTATCTGAATCCGGATCCTCTGATAGCGCGTGTGGTTACCATGGTTCGGAAAAAAATACCTTCAAGCATTGAGCTTGATGAACTCTATAATAGTATTAAATCTCTGGCAGTAAAGACTTACACCGCTTGTGGCGGTGACGCCAACTGGTCGGCGCAGGCAGCGCATTTTGTCGCCACAGCAAGCAAAGCCTGTTTAACTCCAGTGGAGCATTTGGGGAATAACCATAATCTGGCCTGGAAATGCGCCATGCAAACCCGGATGGCCAATAATTGTGAAATGATTGACAGTGACAGTGACAGTGAAGCCATTGCTAACGAAGCACAAAAACAGTATGCCATTACCAGGACGTTTATCAATACAGAATTAAGTTAACCCGGAACAGCTGGATAAGTAACAGAGAAAAAGGGGGGATGGGCTATGTTAAATCAAGGCAACAATTTAGAACTTAATAGCAAAGGTTATCTGATTAATTTTAATGCATGGAACAAAGATTTTGCCCTGGAACTGGCAAAAGAGCATGGCCTGGAGCTGATAGATTGCCATTGGCTCATTATTAGTTTTTTACGGGACTATTATAGTGAATATGGTATAGCTCCCGATCCACGAGAAATTATTAAAAAGCTTGGCAGGCAAATCAATCCACAAACTTCATGTAATAAAAAACATCTGGAAGGCCTGTTTGGCCACGGTGGCTGCAAGTTGGCCTGTAAGATAGCCGGATTGCCGGACTGCTATTGTCGGGGATTGTAAGTTTTTCAGGGTGCATGTTGTGGTGCTGTAGAGCAGCCATTTTGGGCTACTGGCCATGGAAGTTGCCGCCCGGGAGGTTGACTGGCCTAAAATCCACAGTCACTATCCAAAATTGTCGCCTGTTATGGAACAGGTAACGGATTTCATTCAGGCATTAGAATAATAAAGCAGTCATATATTATGACCCTGCTTTATTATTTTCGTTTGCAAGGCACCTTTTTGTGCTGCTCTACACAAGGGACACTGTCATTATGAGCGTATTTTTCTTCCCTGTTGCCCATGCGTGAATTATCTGACTTGGTTGTCGTGCTCTGTACCTGATGACCATTATGGCGAACATCTTCAAAACTCATGTGATTAGGATGCGCCTGGGCCCAGGAAGTGAAAAATAAAGCCATCAGTAATAAAAATTTAGCATTCATTTTCTGCTCCTTAAATTCTATTGTTTCTGTACTGATTGAATTCTGTAAAAATCTTCTTTTATTATATAACAATCCCCTCTATATGCCATGTCTTTCTCTGCCGTATGTCTCTAATCATACATAACGGCATAGAAACAGGAACTATAACCTTCATGGCTACTATTCCCCGACAGACTCCTGGCGACTCACAACATATAGTGGTGCTTTAAAAGTCAGCATATGCTGCTGCTTTATACTGATCTGACTGTTCTTAATTGTATCCCATATGCCTTGCCAGCACTGCAGGTCAGCCTTGTCCAGATAACTGATTTGACGGTGCTGCTTAAGATAATCTTCTTTACTGTTTATTCTTTCTAGTTCAGAACTTATCTCCGTTACCAGCAGGTGAGTCGCACCCGGGATTGTACAGGCAATTTGCAGACCGGCAGGATCAAGATCGGGGAAAACCATGATTGACGTCGTTGGCAAAAGACGCTTTAGCAGGTTTTTCACGCCAGTGGCCAGAGCATCATGGCCGCGGTACAGGGTCAGGACGTTTTGCAGAGAATACGGTATCTGGTAGCGATGCCATAGATCAAAACTGTCCTGATTTTCGATAATGAGTATTTTATCTATACTTTTGATATCCAGATTATCTATCGGTATTCTCAGGCTAAGGCCCTGAGCTAAATGCTTAACACCTGCCCAGGGCAGGGGTCCTTGTGCTGATTTGATCAACAGATACTGATCACTGGGACGCTCAGTAGCCAATTTGTCATCGCATGAGTTTGCGGCAACTTCGGTACGGCTGCCATCAGGCACCTCCTGCATAGGATCAAAGCCCCATTCTTTGCCTGCCAGATTCCTGAGCTCTGCTCTTTCCTGTACTGTAAACTTTAACTTTCTGCCAGACTGTTTGCCCACTTCAAAATGACTGTAGATTTCGTCCCAGACTGATGAGCGTTTGACCTCTGTCTTGCGTTCTCTAAGCAATCTGTGTACCTGCTCTTTGTGCCTTCGCCCTAGGCGAGCCATAACTCTATATCCTCAATAATAAAATTACCAGAGTAGACGGGATGGCTATGGCCAATCAGTTCCAGTTCAAAGAATTGTTTGTGTTTTTCCGGCAAGCCCTGGTATCCGCCAATGACTTGATGTAACCAGCTTTCATGATCCCAGGCCAATGAGTGCTGCTGATGATATTCCAGGGCAGACTGGCGTGTAGCGCTGTCAATGATAGAGCAGAAATAATCGTTAACAGACTCTTTGACCGGGTTTGGCGGGAGCTCATAATCGCTCACTTCCTCTAACAGTAGAGGTGGAGCTTCCAGCAGAGTCTGTCTGTTCTTATCCTGTTGATTCTGGGACTTAAGACTGGCGACTATGGTCATGAGTTCAGCTTCATGCAGCTGGTTATGAACATCTATGGCCGCCGGGGACAGAATGGCATCCGCGACATTAAAAATCTGCGGAAGATTCTTATGCGCAACATGATTGCCCACCTGATAGTCAGGATGCTGATCCATATACAATAGCCAGCCTTTAAGCAGGCGGGTGCGACCACGGATCTCACGAAAGCGGCCCAGCAGTTCCAGCAGCCGGGCTTGTACTATCCCCAGTTCCTGGGCACAATCACTCAGAGTGTTTTGCAGGGTAGTGACCATCAGGCGGCGCAATTCGCGGATATCGCCGGCAATATCCGCCAGCTCTGCAAAACTCATCATCTCCAGACCGTTTAGCAGTTCAGTGACCTGAGACTGGGCCAGTTCATTTTCGCGGATTTTGGCGTTGATGGTACCCACATAGCCAAATTCATTGTTGATACGACTCCAGAGGATTCGGATGCTGTGCCGTAAACTTTCATTGAAAGCATAAATATGTTCGCTCAGATCAGCCAGGTGCGCCTCGGCAGAAGCATAATCCATATTATGCCGGGCTTCCTTGTAGTGAGCTGCCAGGGTTTTCAGGGTGGCCAGGATGGAACCGATATTGGCATCGATCTGGCGATTGCGATCATCGCGCAGAGCCTCTTCCAGAAGCGCTCTGACCAGACGCCGTAAGCGTAGATCCGCGCCGGGTTCCGGGCGATAGAGAATACTGTTTTTCAGCAATTTATCGAGTACGGACTGCTCCACTTCCTGATCACCGATTGAGCCATGCAGGTAGGCATCCATAATGAGCCCGGAATGACGAGCCAATTGCTTCAGGAAACGTACTCCTGTTTCATGCAGGTTGCTGTTTATGGCCATCTTTTATGTCCCGGTCTCATAATAAGCTACCCTGAACAGCCGTATTTTCAGCCTGATCTTCCAGCCTCAAAACTTCGGTTTCATCAATAAAGTGCATCACTTCAGACAGATAGTCCAGTTTACCTGTGGCAATATAAATCTGTTTTTCAGCATTGGGGCGGATCAGATAGCCCTGTTCGCATAACCGTTTGAAGACCTGCTTAAACTGACTGTCTACAGTACTGCTGGTGGAGCCAAAAAAACGGTAATGACTGATTTTAGCCAGTTGTTCCCGAAAGGCTGGAGTGTCTTCAATAATGCTTTGCAGTTCATTGAGGCGCACAGCACTACCCTCCGTGAGGGGGGCATCCTGGGCACTGGCTTCCTGAACCAGTACCAGCCACTCCACCAGAGGTGTCAGAGCGTTACAAATATCCCGGAATTGCTGACTGATGATTCTGCGTTCTGTATCACCGAGCTGAAGATAGCCACAGAAAAACACTTCACTGTCATGGCCCGTGCCGACAACGCTGACGGTACGGTTGAGTTTGTCCAGATATTCCTCTACCCGTTCACGGTTAGCGGGACTTTTAAGATGCCGCCAGCCTTCTTCATTGCTGGTCCGGCAGATAAATTCACCGCGTAAAAGGCTCTCAATGACTTGTCCGGTATTTGATAGCATTTATACTGACTCCTTCTTTGGGGCTAATGGCTCCTTGTGGGCTAAAGGCTCTTTGTGGGCTAATGGCTCCTTGTGAGCTAAAGGCTTTTCCCCGGCTTGCCGTTGTCTGAGTTTTTCTGCTATGGGATCCAGTCTGGGTTTGATGATCTGTAATTTTTTGCTTTGCTTGTTAATAATATAGCGGTTGCTGAACAGGCTCAGTACTTCGGAGTCGGGGTTGGGGAAAGCGCCCAGTATTTGAATATTGTTATTACCACAGGCATCAAAGATCTTTTTGATATTGTCGTGGTGCAGAGTCCCCAGCTCATCAATTGGCCAGTGCACAGTGACATCCGCCTTGTTTCTCAGCAGTCGGGTAAAGGCCAGCAGGAATTTGCACAGGATCAGATAGGCCATGCCGTGACTGGAAGATTCATTGAGCTGCCGGTCAGTACGAATGATCAGATCGCTATTGCCTTCACGCAGGTGCAACTCAATTTCCAGCAGGCTGGCGACGCCGCCATTGAGTGCTGAGCGGCCAATGATATCAATGGCACGACGCATGCTATTGGTATAATTTTCCTCAGGCAAGGTGATGAAGCCCTGTTCCTGCCATTGTTGAAAAGCATTGACAAAGTTTTTCAGATCCGGCCAGAAATCCAGTTCACTGATCCTGGAGCGGATACGCACCGCAGAATTGGAAACACCATCGAGAAACAAATCTTCATCGACCTCTCTGGTGATACGATTACTTTGCGAGGTGATGCGCCGGTCAATATCGGCCAGTACGTCATAATAAGCGTTCAGGTTGACGCCAAAGATCCGACCCTGTTCACGCAGGGCATTGATGCTCTGAGGCACCATAACCGTTAAAAGCTGTTCCAGGTGTGCTACCAGTTTGCGGTAATCAGGCAGGCCGATACCCTGTTCATTGAGCCGGGTGCATTCCTCCCGGCTGCGTTCCCAGGTTTCCGCCAGGCTGGATCCGGATTGATTGGCAATGAGATTATCAAAGTGTTCGACATAGGTTTTGATTTCGGCCAGTAGCTGCTCCCGGTTTAACAGTAGTTCATCACCCTGGCGCAGGCGTTCTCCAATTTCACCCATAGGTTCGTCAATTGCTTTGGCTAGTCCTTCTTTTACTATTCCTTCTTTAGAGAATCCTTCTTTTGATAATCTAAGCTCCCTGATTTTTTTCGCCAGGGTATTAATTCTGTTGAGGTATTCCTGTGCCTCACTGTGTATCTGCTGAGTGTTTTGCTGTTGTTCCTGTAATCCAGTCCGTTCTGTGGTGTATTGTTTCTTTGCCGCTTTAAGTTGTTGCTCCAGTTGCTCTTTGCGGGCTTTGTCTCTGGTTAGCTCCCGTTGTAATTTTGGTTTACGGGCTATCCAGGACTGTTTATACCAGAAATTATATTCCAGTACTTCACTGCGGCGCTGTTCAGTTTCAGATATTTTCTTTTGCAGATCATTGCGTTGCTGTTCCAGCTTGCCAAGTTCGTGTTCATCTACACCACGGGACTTGAGTTGTCCTTTATACCAGCTTTTACTGGCGACTCGATCGGTTTCTGCTTTACAGCGACGCTGTTCAATGTTCGCTTTGATCTGGCGTATCTGATTTTCTATAAGGCCGGTCACTTCCTGCCAGTAGGCCATTTTTTCCAGCCGATCTTCACTGCTCTGTTGTGCCAGTGTGTCAAGCTGGATTTGTTGTTCAAGTGTCAGGTTTTTTAATTCATTATTCAGTCGGGTGAGTTTTTTCCCAGCCTTATCTTTTCGTTCAGCGAGTGCTGAATTGATTTCATTTTGTCGGGTTTGCTTTTCATCAACAAGACGAAGTCGATTGTTGCTATGGTTTTTATGTTCTGTTTTGGCCAGGCTGATTTTGCGGTTTAATGCATCCCGTTCGCTATTGAGAGCGCTTAATATTTCCTGCGCTTCTTTTTGCAGATTAACAGACTCCTGCACCTTTTCTTCTGCCTGTTTGAGGTTTTGCTCATGTTGTTGTTCGGAATGGGCATATTCGGGCAGCTTAATATTGGCTAAATCCACTATCAGACCATACAGAGAATCTGTTGTTTCGTTCGTGTTATCGGGTTTGAGGTCACTACGGTGCAGCAGCTTCGGGTGAATGATCTTGCCCAGAGAGTTTTCCCATCCGGGATGCTCTTTGCGTAAAAATTCCAGTAATGTATGGCGTCCGGGATAAAGTAATTGCTTCAGTTTATCAACCTGGCTTTCGCATTCAGCCACCTGCTTACTGGTCTGACGTAAGTTATTATCCGCGCTATCCAGTGTTTTGTGCAATTGACTGTATTGCTGATGCAGGCCTTCCAGGGTGTTTCTGGAGTGTTCCATTTCCTCACTGGCTTTTTCAATGCGCTTATCAAAGATGAGTAATGCCTGTTGTTCTTCTTTGCTATAATTGACACTGTCGATATGAACCTGCAGTGTGGTTTGCTGGATTTTAAGTTCGTACTGTTGTTGGCTGAACGTGTCATTAAGATCCTGACGGCGCTGGTTAAGCTGCTGGTCAAATTTGACCAGATCCTCATTTTGCTGTTGATTTTTGCGCTTCAGTTCCGTTTCCAGCTGGTCTTTTTCAGTGTGTTGCTTTTCCTGGGAGAGATTGAGCTGGTGATTGATTTTGCTAAGGCGCTGCTGATAAATGGCCTCGATATCCTGATGCTTTTCGAGCATCAGTTTGTGTTGCTCGTCCAGGTTGGCCAGATCATCACACCATCCAGGCAGTTGCTCCAGGTTAGACCGCGCCTGTTCAATATTGCTGTCCAGGTAATGCTTGTACTGGTCTTCAATCTGTTCCAGTTCATCTTCTGCCTGGCGGATATCTCCCTTTGTTGCAGATAATTCAAGACTTATTTCATCACGCTGTTGCGTCCAGTTTTTTTCCAGATCATTTTGCCTGAAAGTGATTTGCTCCAGAGTGTTTTTACTTTCTTCCTGACGTTGCCATTGCAGTGAACGATCCCGTTCATAGCCCTGCAATAAGCCATTGAGTTGTTGCTCACAGGAAAGTAATTGCTGGTTTTCCTGTTCCAGTTTGTCAAATTCCGGCCTCATGGCTTCAAAACCCTGGATAAGTTTGCTTTCCCGTATCCAGTATTCCACTTCTTTGGGATTAAGACTGTAGGCGGGCGGTGTGACCCCTTCCTCTTCCAGAATCGCCGCAATCATGGATTTGATGGTCTCCATCTTGCCTTCTTTTGAATGTACGGCACGGGCCAGTTTTTCAATATGGCGCAGGGAATATCCAGGCGAACACAGAGAGAACTGACGGGCATAAATACGCAAGTCACTACGATTCAGACCTATATTGATCAGACTGCGATCATTCTGGATAATGGCGCGGTATTCACTGGTATTCAACAGGCGGGTATGATTAATGTCCGAGCGTTTTAGCACGCGTCTCAACTCAGCCATAGTGATGCATTGCAACTGCTTATTATTGGTGCTGTCATCAGCCTGGCTACGCTGGTAGTCGTCCAGTTCAAAGGCCTTGTTGATAAAGCGGTAGTTGACGCCTCTACCTTCACTGGCCGGTGCCAGTACTGCCTGACAAAGCTGATCATCCATGCTTTGATATTCATAGATAATGAAGCTCGATTCTGTGGGCAAATACCAGCGCTCGAAGCTATCGCGGGTGGCAGGTACAACCCGGCTGGGATACTCGCCGTAGAAGACCGGTATAAGTCGCTGCAGGGTGGTTTTACCTGAAGCATTGGTTCCGCAGATATTGGTGTGACCTTTCAGGTATAATTCTACCACTCCCGGAAGGTGAGAATTGATTAATATAATTCGCTTAAGGCTGGGCATATAAGGCGGTTCTTTTTAAGTATTCTGGCTGATCAAATCTTAAATTAAAAGGTATAATCCTAGAATAATCAGTTAAACCTATTACGAGCACCCATCTTAAGATAAATACTTTTACGAACAAGTTCTAAAGTACTAAATGCACTGAATCTTCACGACTTTCCAAAATATTTTGACTTCACCCGCAGGGTGACTACGAATAAAACCAAAATAACTTGTAAAGCCATGAATCTTCAGCACCTTGAACGCTGTCACTACGGTTCAATTGATTATTCTAGGATAATGGGCTATTAATAAAAGGACTGCAATGAATATTGATACATTATTACGACAACTACAGGAATGCCCTGAAAGCATTGAATTTACTGATACCATGGCGGTTATTGATGATCTCTACGAATTTACAGAAACCTCGTTTCAAAACGGCGATTTAATTAATGCCGCCGGTGAAAATTCGGGCTCTTGCAAACTGTTTGCTTTCGGTCAGCTGTATAAATTGTCCCGGGAACAGACCCTGGCCTGTTTTGGTGCTTATTATCGAGAGGATGTCATGCATAATCCACAAGGCAGAGAACATCAGAATATTCGCAACTTTATCAAGACCGGCTGGCCGGGTATTATCTTTTCTGCCATGCCTTTGCGTGAAAAATCCTGATGACTTTTATTGTAGTATCTATTGCAGTATCTCCCTCAGCTCAATCACTGGTCATTAATAATTGCTGAACATTTTGCAAATATTTGCACTTAAACATGAGGCTTTGGATGCATAACCTTAGGCTTGAGTGCTAATATTCGCTACTTCTGATGCAGACAGTCCGGGCTATTTATTGGCTTTTTTACAGTCTACACGCCATATACAATCGTCTTGTCCACAGGTCAGCACTGTTGGTGTTGCGAAACACTCGTCGTTTGCCTCTGTTTTCTGGATCAGTCGAACGAGTTGTGTTTTATTCAGTTTAGCTGTTTTCAAGCCCATAGAACGGGCGATGCTCTGGATTTCTTTTACTATCATAATCTGGCTCTTTAAGTTATAAATTTAGTTGTAAATGGGGAAAAAAGGTTGTCTTAGTACAGGACTTGGACTATTTTACCTTCTTTTTATCCTGTAGGATATCATCCATTAATGATCTGTCACAAAAAGTGACACGAATAACATAACCGGGAATTTAAAATGAATAATGATACAAATGTTACCTGGCATGAACACAGGGTCTCACGAGAGATTCGGGAACAGAAAAATGGCCATAAGGGCTGTGTGATCTGGTTTACTGGATTAAGTGGTTCGGGTAAAAGCACCGTTGCCAATACACTGGACCATAAGCTTCATCAGTTTGATTACCAGAGTGTTGTGCTGGATGGTGATAATGTCCGTCATGGACTCAATGCCGGGGCCGGAATGTTG
>RCNG010000351.1_pt1 | contig 20586 bp, 17 predicted proteins | sample 2041371 | NCBI WGS metagenome assembly RCNG01 (sample SAMN09708227, study PRJNA481090) | Marine sediment metagenome, whole genome shotgun sequencing project. | biome: marine sediment; feature: ocean; material: sediment; isolation source: Sewage treatment plant 1 marine sediment (STP1) ... | reverse complement strand
TAGACCAAGTTTCATCGTTTTGTCCTATTATCCATCGGCAACCAAGGACCAGTAGCAGTCGTTCGTCATTCTAACAGCCCAGCGGCGGCTTACGGCCATTCGCGGACAGTCCAGCCTGTCGTCTCGCAGTTGAGACCAGAGAGTCATCAGGTCTTCATAAAGGCACGGATTTCTTTGATGCGACTTCGAGGCTCTTCTGCACCGCTGGTGATTGAAAGCAGTTCAACAAAGTACGCCCTTGCCATCACGTTATCCCCAACCCCAATTGCGGCCTTCCCAGCACCGTAAAGGCTGTTCAATCGAAGCGGCGCACGCTGCAGCGCGGACCGATAAGCCGCCAGCGCTTGCTCATACCGACCAGCCTCTAACAGCATGTCGCCGTAAAGTTCAGCCGCCGGCAAGACTTCGCCAGGCGTCACCGCATGTTTGTCAGTAGACGCTTCGAGGGCAGCGGCTTGCTGCATTACCTCGATCGCCGACTCTACTTCCCCTCGAGAAAAGTCCTGCCAGGCTTGCGCCGATAATTCCTGAATCTCTATTTGTTGAGCCCAATAAGGGTTTTCCGACGCGACACTAATTCGCAACGCTCGAAGAGCGTCAATGTCTGCAGTCGCGTCCTCTGGGCGCCCAAGATTAGACATCGCCAATGCTCGGGCGAAATGTGTGATCGCGACATACGGATCGTGCGCCTTTTCCCACGGAAATGAGCTGGGCCTTCTCGGCTCTAATTGGGCAGCGGCTTCCCAGTCGCGACGTTCCAGAGCATACCGAGCGGGCAATGCGGCAAAAGCGTAGGCAGTGGCGGATCGGCTCGTCTCACTATACGGCGGCTGCAATTTTTCGGCGTTTTTCAATATCTGATCAACCTCACGGTCTTCACCGGTTTGCAGGTACGCGTAGGCGAGGTAATCCAAAGCATGTGTGTAGTGAACATTTACCTCGCCGTACTGGAGACACATCTCCCACGCTGCGTCAGCCGAGATAGTGTTCCATTCGACCGCTTTATCCCACTGCCCGAGCCGGGTATAGATGTGCGTCATCATGTGAGTAGCGTGTGGAACACGTGGAGTAATTTCCCCATAGTGATTCGCGGCCACCAGCGCCATTTCGGCTAATGCCGGAGAGTCATACGCATGAATAATGTAGTGGTGAGCGCCAGGATGATTCGGCATTTCTGTAAGTATGCTTTCGGCAATTGCGCCCGCCTTTTCTTGTGTTACGAGTGTTTTATCCTGCATGTCAGCCGTCGAACGCAGCGCAAGTGAGTAAAAAGCCCTTGCTTCAAGGTCTTTTGGAAAAGCCTGGCTCAATACGTCCCAGGCTTTTTCAAACTTGGCCAGGCGTTGACGTTTGGTCAGTTGCTCGCCGCCCTCAAAATAGGCGCGCGTTGTCTCCAAATACGCGTTCTCGCGATCTGAATGTCCCTTAAGCAGTAGTGATTGCTCTACTGCCTTTAGCCCGCGTTCGAATTGTGGCGCGGTAGGGACGTCAGGCCAAAGTGGGTGGATTAGAGACATCGCCTGCCCCCAATAGGCCATGGCGCAATCGGGGTCGCGGTCGTCCGCCATGCCGAAGACAAAATTCGCTTCGTCATACATCATGTGATGTAAGAGAGCGACACCGCGCTCAACTAACGGAGCAGCCTCAGCATTGCACCCGACCGGAAAACTAACATCGCCTACTGGTGTATTTACTAAATCGAAAGGCAAAGCAGCTGGTCCTCCAGACTGTTCGTCTTTCCCGCATGAAACTAAAGTCAGGAACGCGAACGAAAAAACCACAAGCAAATATCTGTTCATTGAATTTATCCATTTTGCAGAATGTACGGCTGTGCCATTACCGGCCGGTCTAGAATCCCGAAATAACACTCATTTCTGTTTCATTCCAGTGAATCAGCAGGCTTCGCTTTGGGTCAGTAGCAGCCGCCCAAACTATATCACTCGAATGGCTGCTTTCGGTTGGTGGTCTCAACCGATTTTAGGCGCATAGCGGCGTTTCGAGTACACTATGGTCGATGACCGGACCAACCGACGGAGCACCTTTATGAAATGCGTATACGGCGCGTCATCTAGCATCGAAGCACACCTTGTCTTGCACCAGCTGCAGCAGGCGGGCATCGAAGCAATGATCGAGGGTGAATATCTGCAGGGCGGCGTCGGTGAGCTGGCCGCCATGGGCAACGTTCGAGTCATGGTCAATTCGAAAGACATGACCACGGCGAAAGAAGTTATCGTCGACTGGGAAGCCGCCGAGGGCTAGTCGCGTCAATTGATCGCAGTGACAATCCGATTCGCAGTTTCAGGTCGTTGTCTCGAAACCTGACTTCATCGCTGCTGACCGGGTTGTGCATTTCCCGCATTACCGCTTTCGCAACCAACGCCCAACTCCTTTGCACAAAATCGGGATCGCCACGGTCTACGGCGTTGACCGAACTGCGAGCCGGGAAACACTGCGCCAGGAACGCGTTCAGACAATAGTCACTCGGGATCGGATTCGCCCAAGCGTCGTTGACGTGCCATTTCACAGCCACTCCGGCGCTTTTCATTGCGGCGGTGAATGCTCGCGAAACGGTTCTCGCCGCGTGCGTGCAAATCGAAATGTCCCCCTGCCCCGGATCGATCAGCCACGGTCCAGACTTTCCAGGCCCATACATCGCCGCAGCGGAAACTTCGCTGTGAATAACTCTGGCAAGTTTTGCACATCCATCAACTGTGACCGGAGTGATCTGGCCCTGCACGTTCCCGACGTACAACAGGCACGCGAACAGAGCAGCTCCTCCGACAAGACCGGGTCCGACAAATGTCCTTTTTGCCATCGTTCTCTCCTGCGTATGATTGACACACAAGGATTGAACGAACGACGAGACTTAGCGAGCGCCAAATCTCGTCGATTTACCCATTAGTTCAACAGCGGTCTTTAGATGTAGTGCCATACCGCGACGAAGAGCACCCAGCCCAGCATCACCAAACTCGGCAGGAACGTCATCATGAAACCGATTCCGCGAGATGCCGGGTCTTTCGTATAGGCCGAGCTGTAGAGGAATCGGCCAATCAGATAAACAACACCAAAACCGGCGGCCCATAGCGGATTGACGTAGTGAGCATATAACCACAGGGCCGGCAGCATGACGACGAGCTGCTCCAACGTGTTTGCATGCACACGATTCGCGCGTTCAAACTCTGGATCGCCTGACATCGCAGGTGCCGTGACGCCCGTCTTCACCCGAATTCGACCGACCGTGATTCCAAAAAATACGAACTGAGCCAAAGCCAGAACTGTGACAATGATTACTGGTTCCATGATTTCCCGTCCTTTTCGATAATTTCTTATTTAGTGTGACTTTCGCGGCCTGACCATTAAGATGGCACGCACGATGGCCGACAACACTACCGAAAAACTACAAGATTATCTGTTCGGCCGGATTCTTGGCGTGGAACGGCCAGAATACGTTGCCGTTGCGTGGTCGTTCGCCTACTTCTTTTGCGTACTGTCCTCTTACTATATTTTGCGCCCCGTGCGCGAAGCGATGGCCGTCGGCAGCGGCGCCGATACTATTCCCTACCTGTTTCTCGGAACATTTACGGCCATGATGATCGCCACGCCGATATACGGTTGGGTCGCATCACGATTCCCGAGACGCGTCTTCTTGCCGTGGGTTTATCTTTTCTTCATCTCCAACATCCTGATCTTCTGGTTCCTTTTCGCGCGCTATCTGGATCAGGGAACTGACCATATCTGGCTCGGTCGCGCTTTCTTTGTATGGCTCAGCGTATTTAATCTATACGTCGTGTCGGTCTTCTGGAGCTTCATGGCCGACATTTACACCCGCAATCAAGGACGGCGACTGTTTGGGTTCATTACAGCCGGCGGCAGTATTGGCGCCCTGATCGGCGCCGCTGTGACGATCTCATTCGTCGTTCAAATCGGATTTCAGAACCTGTTTCCGATCGCGGCGTTACTGCTGGCATTCGCGATAATCTGCATACGCCAACTTCGAAAATGGGTCGCACAGGAACACGAGACTGATATTGGAACAACGGTCGAATCGGACGAGCCGATCGGCGGCAACCCGCTTGCCGGCATTACCCACGTCTTTCGATCCAACTATTTCATGGGCATTGCGGCCAGCTCGGTCATAGCTAGCCTGCTCGGCACTGCGCTGTATATGTTCGCTGCTCAGATGGTGGAAGACTCGATCCCCGGCGCCAATGAGCGTACTGAGTTCTTCTCGAATATCAATCTCTGGACCAATTTGTTCGCGCTCCTGGGGCAAATGTTTCTTGTGCGCCACATCGTCGGTCGCTTTGGCATTGGCCGATCGCTGGCATTGCTGCCGTTCGTGTCTTTGGCCGGATTCGCCTTATTGGCGTTCGATCCGGTGCTGGGTGTCGTTGCGTTCCTGACCATCGCTCGAAGAGCTCTGGGCTTCAGTTTCAGCAAGCCCACCACCGACATGCTGTATTCAGTCGTCACGCCCGAAGACAAATACAAAACAAAGAATTTCATCGACACGGCGATCTACCGATTCGGCGACATTGTCGGAACCTGGTCGGTCAAATTGATGATGGGATTCGGTATCACCGGTGTTTCAATCGTGATGCTGCCATTTGCAGTGATCTGGTTCTTCGTCTCGCTGTGGTTGGGTCGCGATTACAAGCGCCAGGCGTTGGCGCTCAAAGAACAAGGGGTCGAATGAATATCGGGCACGGGTTTCCTTTTCGAGTATTTAGATCATGCAAAACACAACACTGATTCGTCGCATCGCCGCGATGCTGTACGACGGACTGCTTATCCTCGCGCTGCTTTTCCTGGCAACGCTGCCGTTTATCGCCGTTCGCGGCGGCGAGCCTGTAGCGTCAAGCGGGAATCTGTTGTACCAGGCCGTACTAGTTGCGGTTATTTTCGGGTTCTTTGTCGGATTCTGGGCGCGATCGGGCCGCACGTTGGGCATGCAGTCCTGGCGCCTGCAACTGGAAACCGTCGATGGCGGCCACCCGACGATTGGACAAGCGACTCTGCGGTTTTTTGCTTCGCTGCTATCGTGGCTGCCTGCAGGGCTTGGGTTCCTGTGGTCACTTTGGGACAAAGACAAGCTGGCCTGGCATGACCGCTTGAGCGGCACGCGAATCGTCTATTACCCGAAAGACGAAGCAAACACGGAAGAATCCTAGCGAATACGCGAGAGCGCGTACAAGGTAACGGCGATCAGTATCCCCGATGGCAACCAGGTCACAAGGAGCGGATTCAGATTAAAAACCTGTCCCGAGTTCGCCAGCGTTTCACTGGCCAGGTAGTAAGCCAGGCCGATTATTACGCCAATCATGAGGCGGCCTCCGGCCCCACCGGTTCGAAGTGAACCAAAGACAAACGCCAGTGCCAAAACCGGCATGACCAACACCGTCGATGTCCGAGCCACTCGAAACCAGAATTCGGTTTCGTATTTGGCCGCGTCGAGACTGTTGCGCTTCAGGTAGTCGATGTAACTCAAGAGCTCACGTGCGGACAGACTCAGCGGTTTGGCAAGCGCACTGCCTAGCAAATCGGAACTCACCTCAAACGATTCGACAGAGCGAGATGACTGTTGCACGTGTACGCCTTCGCGTTCGAACTGCGTCTCTCGAAGGTTCTCAAGAATCCAGTTGTCATTCTGATCAATTCCCGAGTTTTCAGCAACGGCAATTGACTCCAGTCGATCGCCATCGAATCGATAGATATACAGACTCCCGAACTCAAACTCGGGGCTTACTTTCTCCAGATGCAGGAACGTCGCACCGTCTTTAACCCAGGCTTCGTTCCCAAGACGGGAGTCATCCTGTTCATAGCGAGCTTCCATGCGCATGTTTCGTGCATAGAAATCGAGCGGTGGACCGATGAATTCTCCCAGCAGTCCTGTGAGCACGAGCAGCAAGCCGCCCGATAACGCAACCATGCTGGCCAGTTCGCGCACCGACAACCCAGCCGATCGCATGACAACAATTTCACTGTTGCCAGCTAAAGCTCCCAGTCCCAGCAACGACCCAATTAACGCGGCAATGGGCAACATTTCGAATGCCAGGTTGGGCAAACGCAAAGCCGTAAAAAGAATCGCTTGGGGGATTTGATAATCCCCGCGCGTGTCATCGAGTTCCGCAATGAATTCGAATAATCCGGCCAATGCGAGAAGAACCACAAGTACCATCGCCGTACCCGAAAGAATCGTGCGCATCATGTACTGACTAAGGATGCCGGTCATCGAAATATCCTTCGGTGATAACCGTTTTGCACCGCAAGCAACCCCAGTGCAAATAGCAGCACGACAGCATGCACCCACCAAATACCCAACGCTGGGGAAATCGTGGACTTCTCGATCCACGCTTTCGCGGCGCTCATCATGTTCAGGTAGATAATGAAAACGAGCAGCCCGATAGCCAACCGCCCATAACGCCCGGCACGGGGCTGACTCCTGGAAAGTGGTACCGCTAGTATCGCGAGGATGATGGTGGATAACGGTACGCCAAGCCGCCACTGAAACTCGGCGATATGCTCAGGTTCATCCGATCTCGCCAAGTCGAAAAAAGCCATCGCTCTGGGTCTCGGTTCCGGCGTCGTCAGACTGGGCAATCGATAGGGAACGCCGTGCTCGGCAAATTCGATAACTCGGAATTCAGTCGTTCCCGGCACACCCTCATACCGCCGACCATCGTGCAAAACCAACATTCGAATATCCGGATCGTCAGCCTCCACCATCTCACCCAATTTGGCGATGACGACTTCAATATGCCCGCCATCGACGCGCCGTTGCATGAAGACGTCTTCCATGTGGCCTTCAGGAGTAATGGCGTTGCCATAAACCACGGCCCCCTCCGGTCCAAAAACAGTGAACTTTCCGGGTTCAATGCTGGCCAAATCCGCTTCTCGGCGAGCCTCAGCGCCAATCCGATCCACATTCTTCAGCGCCCATGGACTACCCTCGATCGAAAGCCAGGCGACGCCCAGGACCAGCGGGAGCATGAGCCAGGTCAATGGTCGATAAATATCGATCGGACCGACACGGCACGCCATCATCGCGGGCAGCTCGCTATCTCGATACAACCTTCCCAGTGCCAGCATGATTGCCAAGAACAGGCCAATTGGCACCAGAATGGTCAAATATTGCATGGCCGAGAGACCAATAACGTCGAATGCCGCGTCCTTGGGCAATTTACCCTTGGCCACATCACCCAAAACCCGGGCGAACTGGTTAGTCAGCAGGATCAGCAATAGAACCAGCGTGACCCCAAGCCAGGTCGTGGCGATTTCGCGAAAAATGTACCGATCGAGGATACGGGTCATCGGTGTCCGGGAATGACGTAGCTGTGGATAGCGTAAACAGTTAGACTACCGCTTTTAATTTGTCCGTGACAGCCCCGGAACAATAAGCTGATCAAAATGCGAGGCGAACCGAGTTTCTATGAAATATTTCACGACTACCAGTAAGGCATCACGCCGAGCTGTCGATTGCGTCATTGTTGGTGTCTACAACCGCGGAAAATTGGGTGTTGGCGCCGATGATATCGACACCGCCAGCAAGGGACACCTCCGAGATCTGATCAAGTCCGGTGACGTGTCCGGCGATCGGGGCCGCGTCGCTGTTTTGACGAAGGTTCCGGGCGTAAAAGCCGGTCGAGTCGCCGTTGTCGGCCTCGGCAAATCCGGTGGTCTGGATGCGGCCGCGTTCCGCAAGGCCATTGCAGCAGCGACGAAAGCGATCGCGAATACGAAAACAAAACAGATTCTGAACTGTCTGACGCTCGAACCGGTTGCCGATTGTGACGCCTACTATGTTGCTCGTCATACCGTTGAGAGCATCAACGACGCCTTGTACCGCTTCGATCAGATGAAAAGCGGCCGCAAAAAATCGGGTATGCCGCTAAGCACGATCGGTTTTTCTATCGCGAAACGTGGAGACGCCGCGAAAGCCACGAGCGGTGCAGACCATGGCGAGGCAATTTCCGCTGGCGTGTCGCTCGCAAAAGATCTCGGCAACCTTCCGGCCAATTTTTGCACGCCGGGTTATCTCGGACGCGTTGCGAAAAAATTGGCATCGGGTAATGGAAAACTGACAACGCGCGTCCTCAGCGAAACCGAAATGAAGAAACTCGGCATGGGATCGTTGCTTTCCGTAACAGCAGGCGCTACCGAACCCGGCAAACTGATCGTCATGCAGTACAAAGGCGCTGGCAGTGATCAGCCGATAGTTCTTGTTGGCAAGGGTGTGACATTTGATACCGGCGGAATTTCGCTGAAGCCCGGCGCTGGCATGGACGAAATGAAGTTCGACATGTGCGGAGCTGCCAGTGTCATTGGCGCGATGGCGGCAATCAGCAAAATGAAGCTGCCGATTAATCTTACGGTCGTCGTACCTGCGGTAGAAAACATGCCTGCTGGCAATGCGACCCGACCCGGTGACATCGTCAAGAGCATGTCGGGCCAGACCATCGAAGTCTTGAACACCGATGCTGAAGGTCGTTTGATCCTGTGCGATGCGCTGACCTACTCCCGCCGCTTCAAGCCTGCAGCCATCATTGATGTTGCGACATTGACTGGCGCTTGCGTAGTTGCCCTCGGTCATCACCGTTGTGCAATTTACGCGAATAATGATGCCCTTCAGGACGAACTGTTTGCCGCTGGCAACAGCTCGAAAGATATCGGCTGGCCGATGCCGATGGGTGAGCAGTATGACGCCCAGTTGAAGAGCAACTTTGCCGACATGGGCAATATAGGCGGCGCAGGTGGTGGTTCGGTAACGGCAGCCTGTTTCCTCGGCAAGTTCACCGACGGAATGAACTGGGCACATCTGGACATTGCGGGCGTTGCCTGGAAATCAGGCGCAGAAAAAGGTGCCACGGGGCGGCCCGTATCATTGCTGTCTGAATTTGTGTTATCGCGTGCTGGCGCCCTGCCCTAGTAACGAACGTGGCTCAAGTCGACTTCTACGTTCTCGACAGAGTCGACGAACATTCGCGAAATACACTCGCCTGCAAGCTAGCCGAGAAAGCCTGGCGGCTCGAGAACACGATTCACATTCAAACAATGACTCGGGAAGACGCCGAACGTCTTGACAAGCTGTTGTGGACATTTCGTGACGGCAGCTTCGTTCCACACGAATTGTCAGGGGGCGATACCGACGCGCCGATAACGATTGGCTATGGAACAGAATCGGTTCAGCCACGCGATCTATTAATTACATTGTGCGACGATATACCGTCGTTCGCTGAATCTTTCCCGAGAGTCGCGGAGCTCGTAACCTCCGACGAAAATTGTCGCGAAAAAAGCCGGAAACGTTATGCGCATTATCGTGATCAGGGCCACAAAATAGAAACTCACAAGATCTAATGGACAAGACCTACCAACCACAAGATATCGAACAGCGTACTTATCAACGCTGGGAAGAAAAGGGTTACTTCGCTCCGCAGGGCGAAGGCGTGCCGTATTGCATCGTCATCCCGCCGCCGAATGTGACGGGAACGCTGCACATGGGCCACGCGTTCCAGGACACGATCATGGATACGCTAACGCGCTACCATCGAATGAAAGGCGAGCGCACATTGTGGCAACCGGGCATGGACCATGCCGGCATCGCCACTCAGATGGTGGTGGAGCGACTACTCAATAACGATGGCAAGTCGAAGCACGATCTCGGGCGTGAGAAGTTCGTCGAGCGAGTCTGGGAATGGAAAGAAGAATCCGGTGGCCAGATCGCGAAGCAAACGCGGCGCCTCGGTGCATCCGTTGACTGGAGCCGCGATCGTTTTACCATGGATGAAGGCCTGTCTGATGCCGTCCGTAAGGTATTCGTACAGCTACACGACGAAGGCTTGATCTACCGTGGCAAACGACTGGTCAACTGGGACCCGGTGTTGCACACCGCCCTGTCCGACCTCGAAGTTCTGTCTGCCGATGAAGACGGTCATCTATGGAATTTTCGATACCCGCTGGCCTCGGGCGAAGGCCATCTCGTCGTAGCAACCACCCGACCTGAAACCATGTTGGGCGACAGCGCCGTCGCTGTTCACCCGAAAGACGATCGCTACAAAGATCTGGTCGGGCAGGAAATCATCCTTCCTATCGTCGGACGTCGAATTCCGATCATAGCGGACGATTATGTCGATCCTGAGTTCGGTACGGGTTGCGTGAAAATCACCCCCGCTCATGACTTCAATGACTACGAGATCGGCAAGCGACATGACCTGTCCATGCACAATATTCTCACCGACAATGCTGCGCTGAACGACGAGGTTCCTGAACAATATCGGGGCATGGATCGTTTTGACGCACGCAAGGCGATCGTTGCCGAATTTGAATCGCTCGGCCTGCTCGAGAAGATTGAAGATTACGTCGTCAAGATTCCGCGGGGTGATCGCAGCCATGCGGTAGTCGAACCGTATTTGACCGATCAGTGGTACGTCAAAATCGACCCACTGGCGAAACCGGCCATCGAAGCCGTCGAAAGCGGTCGCATCAAGTTCGTTCCCGAAAACTGGTCCAAGACTTACTTCGACTGGATGTACAACATTCAGGACTGGTGTATTAGCAGACAGTTGTGGTGGGGCCATCGAATTCCGGCCTGGTACGACGATAACGGCAACGTCTACGTTGGACACAGCGAAGACGATGTTCGCGACAAGCACAATCTGGGCGATATCGTCTTGCGCCAGGACGACGATGTCCTGGATACGTGGTTCTCATCTGCACTGTGGCCATTTAGCACAATGGGCTGGCCCGAAAAGACCGATGCGCTCGATGACTTCTATCCGGGCAATGTGCTGGTTACCGGCTTCGACATCATTTTCTTCTGGGTCGCACGAATGATCATGTTTGGCCTGAAGTTCATGGATGATGTGCCATTTCACGAAGTGTACATTCACGGCTTGATCCGCGATCAGGACGGACAGAAAATGTCCAAGTCGAAAGGCAACGTGCTTGATCCAATCGACCTGATTGACGGCATCACTCTCGAGGACCTCGTTGAAAAGCGCACGAGCGGGATGATGCAGGGTCATCTGGCACCGAAAATCGAGAAAGCAACGCGCAAGCACTTCCCGGACGGTATCGATCAGTTCGGAACCGATGCCTTGCGTTTGACCTTTGCTGCGCTTGCAACCACGGGTCGTGATATTCGCTTCGATCTTGGTCGTATCGAAGGCTACAAGAATTTCTGCAACAAACTCTGGAATGCCTCACGCTACGTGTTGATGAACACCGAATCGTTGGACGATGGCGAAGCCGAGTTCAGTTCGGCCGATCGATGGATCAAGTCGCTGCTAAATCGCGCGACGGCGGACATGCACCAACACCTTGCGACCTATCGACTCGATCTCGCGCTGCACTCAGTGTATGAATTCACGTGGCACGAGTTTTGTGACTGGTATCTCGAACTGTCAAAGCCGGTCTTGCAGTCGGACGAATCAACGGATGCGCAAAAGCGCGGTACTCGACGGACGTTGATTGACGTGCTTGAAGCGATACTCCGCCTGCTGCACCCCTTGATGCCATTCGTGACTGAAGAGATCTGGCAGGACGTCGCGAAGCGCGCGGACATCGACGGCGATACCATCATGTTGCGTCCTTATCCGGAAGTGTCTGCGGATAACGATGACGTCGACGCCGTTACCGATATCGAATGGGTGAAACAATTCATATTGGGAATTCGCCAGATTCGCGGAGAAATGGACATATCACCGGGCAAGCCTCTGCCGGTAATCTTGCAAGGCGCCAGCGATGACGATCAACATCGAGCGAATTCGGAAGCACTTCTGCTGCGGCGCGTTGGTCGTGTCGAGTCGATCACCGTCCTTGCCGACGGCGAAGAGCCACCGGCCGCGGCGACGGCGTTGTTGGGAGATATGCGCCTTCTGGTGCCAATGAAGGGATTAATCGACGTCGATGCTGAGCGCGCACGCCTGACGAAGCAACTGGATAAGGTCAATGCCGAATTGCATAAGAGCAGCGCCAAGCTCAGCAATGAAAAATTTGTGAACAACGCCCCCGCCGCGGTAGTCACACAAGAACGGGAACGAATTGCAGAGTTTGAGAAGACGCTCGTGCAGCTGCAGGAACAGATCGAGAAACTGGACGAGCTCGCCTGATACCGGCGGTTTTCTGAGCACTGCATCACAGTCTCGTCGGGGTAGAAGTGCAAATCAGCCCTGTATCGGTGAGGATATCGGCTGGAGGACCCATAACGACATGCAACGCGGCAACACACTAGAGAATCTGCCTACCAGCACTGACGCCCAGCGCGAAACTGTCCTGCAGGCGCGAAAAGCCCTTGGACGCATCATTCTTGGCAAGAATGAGCAAATTTCGTTAGCACTTGCCTGTTTGCTGGCGCGTGGACACCTGCTGATCGAAGATCTGCCGGGACTTGGCAAGACGATGCTCGCGCAGTCACTCGCCAGAACGCTCGGCCTCTCCTTCAAACGTATTCAATTCACCAGCGACATGTTGCCCGCCGATATCATCGGCGTTTCTGTATTTCGCCAGGACAGCGGCAAGTTCGAATTTCAACCGGGCCCGGTTTTCTCTCAGCTCATACTCGCGGATGAGGTGAATCGCGCAACGCCGAAAGCACAAAGTGCATTACTGGAGGCGATGGAGGAGTATCAGGTCTCTGTCGACGGTGATACTCGTCCACTGCCCGATCCGTTCTTCGTCGTCGCAACGCAAAATCCCGGCGATCAGATCGGAACTTTCCCATTACCAGAATCGCAACTCGATCGATTCCTGATGCGAGTCGCGATCGGCTACCCGGACGAAAGCAGCGAGCGCGAAATCATCGTCGGTGAGGATCGACGGCAGATGATCGACGAGATCGAAGCAGTTACAGGGCCGGAAACGCTGATTGAATTGCAACAGTCCGTTCGCAAACAGCACGTCAGTGATGCGCTTGTCGATTACGTGCAGGCATTGGTTCGCCACACACGCGAGTCAGCCGATATTGAAATCGGACTGTCACCACGTGGCGCCCAGGCCCTCGTGGCAGCCGCGCGTGCTCGCTCGTTTATTGAAAACCACTCGGGTGTTTACCCGGATGATATTCAGGCGGTATTTACGTCAGTCGCAGGACACAGACTGAAACCGGCTGGCGGCACCCGATTCCGTAGTCCGACCGAACTTTGCCAGCATGTCCTCGATTCAGTGGCCATCCCCTAGCCGATTCTTCGGCAGGGTTCGCGAAAGCGCGAATACGCGCGTTAGTCGCTGGGCGCGCAAGCGCCAGGGTACCGATGCGGCCACTACCAATTTGCGTCCCGGGCGCGTCTATATTCTTCCGACAGGTGTTGGCCTTGTTTTCGGTTTAATGACGTTCGCAATGCTGTTGGGTTCAATGAACTACAACAACAACCTGTCCTTTGTCCTGACATTCCTCCTTATTGGCATCGGATTCGTCGCGATGCACCAGTGCCAACGCAACCTGGTAGGTCTGGAATTGACATTCGCCGGAACCGATCCGGTATTCGCCGGGCAAACCATTCGTTTTCGCATTGCAGTCACAAATCAGTCGCGAAACGCGCGTTATGGCATTCGCATTTACCATGACAAGACTCAAAGTGACGTTCACGATCTGCAGCCCGGCGAAAGCAAGATCTTCGTGTTACCCGTTTCCACCCAACGCCGCGGCTGGGTTCAACTGGATCGTTTCGGGGTACGAACACTGTTTCCGTTCGAACTGTTTCGCTCCTGGGCGTGGCTGCACATGGATCTTCGCGGACTGGTTTATCCGGGCCCGAGCGAACACGCGCCCCAACCGCCACCGACACGCGTCGCACACGGCCACCGGCAACACGACGCCCGCGGCGAGGAAGATTTCGCAGGACTGCGGCGTTACAACCCGGGTGACTCGCCGCGCCATGTCGCCTGGAAAGCCTATGCACGCAGCGGGCAATTACTGTCAAAACAGTTCGCTGGTGCCGATACCAGCAGCCAGTGGTTCGACTTCGCCGAGATACCCGCGGCCGATCTCGAAGAGCGCTTGTCCATACTCACACGCTGGATCGTCAATGCTGACAGAACGCGGGAAGATTACGGCCTGCGACTACCCGGCAATGAATTTCCACCCGCACACGGTGAAGCGCAACGTCGGCAATGCCTTGAAGCATTGGCCCTGTTCGATGGGGATAGAAATTGAAGGCGCAACCCAGAGGAACTGACGGGTCGCTGCTGGCCAGTCTCCCCTGGACCATTGGCGCTTTGGGCGTATCGCTGGCGCCTCACATACCGTACCTCGCGATCTGGATAACGGCAGCTTTCTTTGGTTGCGCCGCCTGGCGTTACATCATCGAAAAACAGCGTCGTATGCTGCCCTCACGTTGGTTTCGCGGCGGTCTGGCCTTGCTGTGCTTCCTCGGCGTGTTCGCGACCTACTCGGCAATCAGTGGCGTCGGTCCAGGATCTGCGCTCCTGGCGATCATGGCAGCACTCAAACTACTGGAAACACGACTTCGGCGGGATCAGTTCGTCTTGTTGTTCATATCAATATTCCTCGTCATGTCGTCATCGTTGCGCGAGCAATACCTGTGGTCGTTGCCGTACATGCTGGGTAGCACGCTAATCATTCTGACCGCATGGCTACGCATGTCCGCCGGCGAAAGTGAGACCGCGAAACAAAGTTTCTCAACTGGCGGCCGATTGCTGCTTTACGCCGCACCGCTCGCGATTGCCATGTGGATATTTTTCCCGCGCCTGGCATCGCCGTTCTGGGCGGTACCGATTGATACCAGTAGAGCTACCTCCGGCCTAAGCGACACCATGAGTCCTGGCGACATCAGTTCCTTGTCGTTGTCCGACGAAGTGGCTTTTCGGGTGCAATTCGATGGCGATCTTCCGGAATCTCGAGAGTTGTATTGGCGTGGGCTTGTAATGACCCGTTTCAACGGCCGTACATGGACAAGTTCAGAGCCGCGGATAGACGGGAAGGCCAAGGACCAAATTTCCTACCGTGGGGATCCGATTTCCTATGAAGTGACGCTGGAACCGACACGGCAACAATGGGTCTTCGCCATGGATATGCCCATGACCTGGTCGTTAGGCAGTACCTTCATGGGACCGCATCAACAACTCGCACGCATAACACCTATTGAGCAGCGCGTTTCCTACGAGGTCGTGTCTTACCCGGATTACGTCGTTCAGGCTGAGCTGCCCTCGATCTTCCGACAGTGGTACACGTCTGTCCCCGATAACGGCAACCAACGCTCTATCGAACTCGCGCGTGAGATGCGAACAGCAGCGGGTTCCGATACAGCATTCGTCGACGCAGTACTCGCGATGTTCCATGAAGAAGAATACTTCTACACGCTCCAGCCGCCAGCACTTGGCAGTAGCCCTGTCGATCGATTCCTGTTCGACACGCGACAAGGTTTCTGCGAACACTATGCGTCGGCCTTCGCCTTCATGATGCGAGCTGCCGGCATTCCTTCGCGCGTCGTTTTGGGCTACCAGGGCGGCGAATTCAATCCCATGGGTGGCCACCTGATTGTGCGCCAGTCCGATGCGCACGCATGGACCGAAGTGTGGGTGGAGCCCTACGGCTGGTACCGGGTCGACCCGACCTCTGCGGTTGCACCCGAGCGCATAGAATATGGCGCGCGCGGCGCAACGCTCGAAGGTTTTGGCGAAGGCTGGGGATTTTCGGCGCCGTCGCAGCTACTGCAGAGCCTGGTAATGACCTGGGATGCGATGAATGCCAAATGGAATGAGTGGGTTCTGGGTTACGGACCCGACACACAGAGCAGTTTCATGGAATGGCTGGGCATGGATGACCCCGACTGGCGGAAAATGTTACTGACTCTCGTCGGCAGCGTCGTTGGACTGATCCTGCTCATTAGCGGTTTGATGATGCTGCGCTCCCGACCACCGACCCGAGATCGCGCCGCGATTCTCTATGGGCGATTCGTCAAGCGGTCGGGACTGGATCAACGTGTAGGAGAAACCGCACAGGACTTCGCGGCTCGTGCCACCTCTGAAAGCACGCTGCCCGTCGACAATGTCACTTCAATTACGAGCGCGTATCTCAATGCCCGCTACGGGCCCGAAGGTGACCTGGCAATCTCCAGGCTGGAAACAGCTGTCAAACAGCTGCGCCAAATCGGCCACGCTTAGCCGATCGAATCGTTAAAGATCTTCGGAGACCATCGAGTAGACGATATTCTTGAAAGAGACCATGCTGCCCAAATTACCGGCGGCGTGGTACTGCGACGATACGACGAAATGGACGACCTCTCGAAACCCGAGTCTTGTGCCCGAGTGAGTGGTCCATAAATCAATACTGTCCTCCGCCTGCCACAAAACCGTATCGACCTGCGACGGATCGACCAATTTGGAATGAAGTAGAGCTTCCCTGTAGAGAGACATACCTGACAGGTCAGTGTTCTTGGCGCTTACCGCTGAATGCGATTTCAGCAATTTTCTGACAACCCTTTTTGCAAATCGTGTTTCTCTGTATGCCAGGAACATAACGGCTCTCCTAGTTACCCTGTGCGCGCAAACCGGTCATCAGACGTCACCCATGTCATGGAAGTGGCTTATTCGGTTTCTACCATTCTCCTTTGAATGATAGAGGGCCTTATCTGCTTGTTCTATGAGTTGCTCTTCGAGCATTTCCGCATTGAAGGATTTGTCTCGATCTGGCCTTAGCGTAGAGACACCGATACTTACGGTTACTTTGCGATCCAATCCAGGAATAGCCTCGACCGCTTCCCTAAGCTTGTCTGCTGCCACGAGCGCTCCATCATGATCCGTTTCCGGCAACAAAACAGCAAATTCTTCACCGCCGTAACGCGCAACAAAATCGGTGCCACGGGATGCTTCTTGCAAGGTCTGTGCGATTGTTGTCAGCGCCCTGTCGCCAGCAGGGTGACCCAGATCATCATTAAACTTCTTGAAATGATCAACGTCCGCCAGCATGAACGAGATGGGGTGACCGAAACGGTGGGAGAGCTTCAACAAAGATTCTAGTTGATAATTCAAACTGCGGCGGTTAGCTACATTGGTTAGGCCATCGGTTGTAGCTTGCTCTTCCAGAAGATCATTTGCCGCTTCCAAAGCTTTCGCCTGGTCCAATATCGTATCTAGAGATTTCTTGCGTTCAGTCAAGTCGATAACTGAGCAAAGTACGACAATTCCATCGGGTGTATCGATCGGGTTAAGGCGAATTTCCACCGGGAATATTTCTCCATGTTTCTTTTGCGCGAGAAGATCGAGTCCTCCCATTCGTCGCGCAACGGGACTGGCGACGTAGTTTTCGCGATTCAGCGGATGGTGGACACGCTTTTCACCGGGTATCAATACCTCGATTGCCTGGCCGACGAGACTTCCGACCGTATACCCGAATAATTCGGCGGCCTCATGATTGGCATGTGCGATGGTCCCCTCTCGATCAACCATGATCATCGCCGCAGGAGCTGCCTCAATCGCTTGACGGAAGCGCTCCTCCGTTTTCTGGCGTTGGAGTATTTCAGACTCCAACTCTGCTGTTCGCTCTTTAACTTTACGCGACAGTTCTTCAGACTGCTGACCTAGTCTGATGAACACTATGGCGAGGATACCGGCGATTCCGACGCCAACAGCTGTATATGACATCGACGTCGTTCTTAGGTCATCCCTGGTTTGGGCAGTGATGGCGTTCAGCGGCAGATTAATCACAAGGACGCCACGGACATCCCCTGTTTTCCAATCTGTCTTCGGCGATTCCGGGTGAGTGTTGTGGCACGACACGCACTCAGACGTCATCACATCAGCCGTCGCGTACCGCAATATTGGAAAATCCCCATGCGGGTCAAATCGATAGTATTCTTCGCCTGGATTTTCGGTGAGGAAGCTCCACGCAGCGCCATTGAATTCATCACGAAGAGAATCGCTCTCTCGAATACGAAATGGGTAAGGGCTATATAAATATGACGTTGCGCCAGACGCCCGTTTACCAATTTCCTCGCCGAGTATCATACTTAAGGTCGCGGGCAGCGGGATTGCGTCGTCGCGTGACTCATACTCATGCGTAACCTCAAGTCCGTGCCGTCTCGCTTTTTCTACGACCTCTGACGTATAGAGCGTGCGAAATTGCGAGAGCGCGGTTGAGTAAAGCTGCGACGTTCCGAGCGCCGTCGACTCAATCATCTCTGACTGAAGCCGGGACAAGTGCCAAATCATCGATGCCACGACAATGCCAAAGAGTAATATCAGGGCCGAAATAATTGGCAGTTTCTTCATTTAAGCGTCGTTTCGAATCATTAAGTCGGAAAATCCTCGACGAGGTGGGTAAAGCGCCCCGCCGTGGAATTCAATCTGCAGGGTAACATTCCGAGCAGCTGAATCATGTCGTGAGCGTCCGTTTTGGGTCAGTAGCTGTCGTTCATCAGTCTATCACCCGGCCGGCTGCTTTCGGCCAGAAGCGGAAGCCGCGACAATTGTTTCGCGATGGTGGAATTACTTCTGACGTAGCGCATAATGGACCCATGGTTTTCGAGTATCTGACCGTTCTGATTTCCGTTGTTGTCGGACTGTCCTTAACGTCTTTCCTCACCAACATCGTTCGCATCATCCATGTTCGGGGTGATGTAACGGTTTCCTGGGCGCAGCTGATGTGGTCCGTAGTCATTTTAATGTGGACCGTCGCATTTTGGTGGTTTACGTTTGTGCTTGCCGAAGAAACGCAGTGGACGTTTCGGCTATTCATTTTCTTGCTGACCTATTCCATCCTTCTGTTCTTGCTGATGGCCCTCTTGTTTCCGGAGGGCGTGCCGTCGGACCATGACTATCGAACCCAATTCATGCGAAATCGTGTTTGGTTTTTTGGAGTGTTCTTGCTTTTTCTTTGTCTTGATCTTCTCGATTACTGGATCAAGTTGGAAAAAGACGTATCGATCGCGAACTATCTGCAATACGCAGCGTTTGTTGGACCGCTGATATTGTTATCGCTAATCGCTTTGCGTACGGCAAATTTATTGTTTCACAGAGTGTTTGCGGCATACGCGCTGCTGGCTGTGCTAGCAATGAGTGTGAACACCCTACTACCGCTCACGGGCTGATTTCTAAAGGGCCGCTTTGGATCAGTAGCAGTCGTTCAGACTATATCACTCGAATGGCTGCTTTCGGCCACAAGCTGCCGGGCGAATGTTCGAGCTAATAAGCTTGGCGATTGAGCGAGTTCGCCACAATATCAAGGAACGCATGAAAGCCATAACCTATGCAAACTACGGCTCACCCGACGTTCTACAAATCACAGCGTTGGAAAAACCCATACCGAAAGACAATGAAATTCTGATTCGAGTGCAGGCGGCTGAGGCGACGAAATCCGACGTGGAGATGCGCAGTTTTAAGTTTGCGGTGAAGTGGTTCTGGTTACCCTTGCGGGTCGCATTCGGCGTAAGAAAACCAAGGCGGAAAATCCTGGGTGGCTATTTTTCAGGAGACGTTGAAGCGCTTGGAAAAGACGTCACCCAGTTCTCCACGGGAGACCCAATTTTTGGCGCAGCCGCTCTCCGGCTGGGTGCCTATGGGGAGTATGTTGCCCTACCGGCAAGTTACGCCATCGTCGCCAAGCCAACCAACATGAGTTTTGCAGAAGCTGCGGCGGTGCCATTAGGCGGACTCAATGCGCTTCATTTTATGCGACTCGCGGAGATTCGGCCGGGAGATAAGGTACTGATCAATGGTGCAGGCGGCAGCATCGGAGCGCACGGCGTTCAGATTGCAAAATCGATGGGCGCGGAAGTCACTGTCGTGGACAGCACGATAAAAGAGAGCATGCTAAGGCGAATGGGTGCTGACCACTTCATTGATTATACGAAAGAGAACTTTGCAGCAATGGGTCGAAAATATGATGTGATTTTCGACATGGTTGCCGGAAGCTCCTACACCGCTTGCATCAAGATACTAAATCCCAACGGACGCTATTTATCCGGTAATCCCCGCCTCTCTGTCATGATTCGTTCGGTGTTTACGACCCGATTTACCAACAAAACGGCCAGGTTCGCATTCGCCGAGGAGACAAAAGCGGACCTACTCACTCTCAAGGAGATGATCGAAGATGGAAGAATCAAATCGATTGTCGACAGAGTCTACCCAATGGAGCAAGCAGCCGGCGCGCACAACAGAGTGGAGACAGAGCAACGCCTTGGGGCGGTTGTGATTGCAATCGGTGAACGATGCGTCGATCTACCCACCGAGTGAACTGACATGATATGTACTCGGCCCTTTATCCGTAGATCTACTTCAAATGTCCCTTTCCCAATTATCGATTCAGTGCTCTATTGCCGGCATTCGAACCAAAGCCAGCAGAAATGCTCCCGCCAGGAACATCGGCATGAGTGCTAGCAGCACCCATTTCGGATCGTCTGACAACATCGCCGCTATCGCGACCATCGCTGGCCCAAGTACGTGCGCGAATTTTGTCGTCATGCTGTAGAAACCGAAAAATTCGCCGGGCTGATCCGCAGGGATCAATGTCGCATAAACGGAGCGACTCAATCCCTGCACTCCGCCCTGCACCGCGCCGATAATGACGGACATGACGTAAAACTCGCGCACCTCGGTCATTTGAATCCCCCAAAAACAGGCACCCACGTAGGC
>RCNG010000349.1_pt1 | contig 20614 bp, 5 predicted proteins | sample 2041371 | NCBI WGS metagenome assembly RCNG01 (sample SAMN09708227, study PRJNA481090) | Marine sediment metagenome, whole genome shotgun sequencing project. | biome: marine sediment; feature: ocean; material: sediment; isolation source: Sewage treatment plant 1 marine sediment (STP1) ... | reverse complement strand
AGTGGTTCCCGGCCAAGCAGGTCGGTGTCGCCGAGGGTATTTATGGCGGCTGGGGGAATTTCGGTTCGGCGGCAGGGGCGATGACCTTGCCGACGCTGGCGTTGCTATTTGGCGGTGATGATGGCTGGCGCTATGCTCTGGCGACCACCGGTTGTCTCTCGTTTTGCTACGGTATTTTCTTCTACTGGCGCGCGCGCAACACGCCGAAGGGTTCGACCTACTTCAAGCCCAAGCGCAGCGGAGGTTTGGAGGTGACCAGTTGGGGCGATCTGTACTTGTACCTGGCGATGAATATTCCGATGTACCTGGCGTTGGCAGTGCTGACCTGAATCTGGCGCGTTTGCTTCTGCCAATAGGTCGCCGTTGCGGCCGAGCTTCTTTCCCCGCATGACCCTTGAATCCGTGCGAGAGACAACTTAGTGTCGGACAAACACGGCAAATACATCAAACATAAGGGGATGTGCAGATGACGAAGAGTTCGGTGTTAGGGGCCTGGGGATCGTTGGACAGTTTACCTGCGGGCCTGCAGCGCCTGTGGCTGGCACTGCCACTTGCCAGCCTGCTGCTGATGCAGGGCACTGCGTGGGCTGATGATGCAGCCGCTGGTTTACCCAAGAACTATTTCAACCTGGCGAGTCAGTACGACAGCTTGTCGTTTTCACTGGGTCCGCTGCAAACATTCGAGTCACCGGACCCCAAGCGCTATCGCGATCTAACGGTGGCGATGCACGACGGCAAGGTGCGTTTGGGTGAGCTCCATAAATACAGCGCCGCCTCCGGCACGCAGCCGCAGGACCGTATGCAGGCGTATGCACAGGGGCCGGCGATGCAACACGTGTACAGGCGGCTTACCGCCGAGCGGGAAGTGTATCTGGGCTTGCTGGCCCTGCAATATGGCGCCGACTATTTCACGCCTGAAAACCTGCTGCAGGACAATCCAGACGCCCGCAGCAATCGGTTTATGCAGATGGGGAACTTTGTCCCGCGCGGTTACGTTGGCGCGCTGGCATACAACGTGTATCAGGAGCCTTATTTCAAGACTGCATTTTGTCGTGAAGCTCCGTCGTGTTGGGATCCGGCGAACCGCCCACTGCAGCGAATGGGCATTGGCCCGACGGGTAACCTGGCCAGTCGCTGGGGTGGGGGTCTCGACGAGTTTGCGGCACGCACTGCGGTCGAGGCATTCATCGCCAAAGACCTGCAGCCGTTGTTGGGCTGGTCGCGGGCGCTGCCGACAGAAGTGGCATTGGTCGGAAGTGTGCAATTCACGGAATACGACTTCAGTCGCGGCGGTTTCGTATTTCATATCTCTATGCCCAGAGGCAGTCGGAGTCCCAATGACATTGGCTATGCCTATTTCGAGGCTGCGGATGCCGAGGTTAAAGTAATCGGGCGCAGTCAGAACATAAGCAGCGCGTTTTGGCCGGTGGCGGCCGGTGCGGCCGAGGCCCTGATCGAAGAGCTGAAGGCGGCGCCCGGCAATGACGTGCTTTACTTCGCACTTGAAGGTCGCCTCATCAATGTGGCGCTGAATGAGCCCGATCTTCGGAACTACACGTTCACCCTGATGTATGAGCTCGTCAGTGCGGATGTCACGCTTTATAAGGATCAGGCACTCACTCAGCCGCTGGGCACGGTTAAGTTACAGGTGCCGCAATTATGAATAACACCATAAAGGCGCTAGCGGCCGCGGCTTTAATTTTGCTGCCGCTGTTAGTCAGCGCACAAAAATCCCGTGCCAGCATAGTTCCGCAGACGCCTTATCTGGGTGACTCGATGATGACCATAGCGGCGCCGGCCGGTGGCAATCTGCAAAGTTTTCAGGTCGTCACGTATAAGGGCAAGTACCGTATGGGCATGCGGGTCGACCTGATGGACCGCGCCGTTTTCAACCAAATGAGCCAGAAGGAACGCAATGCGCGCATGGCAGGAAAAAACGTGCAGCGCGTGGGCGATCAGCTGTTAATGGACCTGCTCACGCTTGGTGAGAATCAGGACATCATTACGGTGGAGGCCATGGGCAAGCTATACAAAACCGCCAAACGGCCAATAAAGGTCGATGGCTACATGCGAGCGTGGGCACCAGCTATCGAGCGTGCGGCGCGCGGCGCGCTGGCGGAAGATGCTTATCGCGAAGTTTTTTGCGTGGCAGAAGTAGAGTGCCCGCTGGACCGCTTCTATGGCGTACGGCCCTACCCCATTTCCGGGCTAACTCCGGTTTGGGGTGCGGCCTACAACGAGTTCCGTTTTCGCGCTGCGTATCAGGTTTTTGTAGACAAGTATTTGCGCGAGTTGGTGGAGTGGGGCCCTACAATCGACCGTAGCGTTGTTTTCGTGGGCGAACTGCGACTCCCCCGCTACGATTTTGAAGAAGGCGCCTACATCTTTAACGGTGGTCTGGGTAACCGCGTGAAGGTGCCCCCAGGCGGCGGGCAAAACGTGAGCACCGCGAACGTCGATATTGACTATCACCAGCATTCCAGCGGCCAGCCGTCAGTCTCACAAATAAAATGGAAGCTGCCGCGCGCCGAGGCTGAGGCGTTTCGCGAAACCATGCAGGCGCGCAAGTCGAATCAGCTGTACACGCTCGTGCACGGGGAGCTGGCCTTCGACGAGGTCGACCGTGCCGCGATGGGCAACGACAAGATGCTGAAGCAGAACTTCCACGTGAAGCTGACAAGCAAGACGATCACGCTGTATTTTGATCTCGAGTTGACCGAAGAAGTGGTGACCTTCCCGCTGCAATAGCATGAAATCGCTGCGAGCTTGGGGAATGTTGAAACACACGGCCAAGAGAAATAGCCCGCACGGTAATGGGACACAGCGCCATGAAGCGGAGTTATTGATGTCGCAAGACTACTGCGGTAGTTGAAATTGAACGACACTCGATCCCCGGTTTGCCATCACTCAAGTCTCGTTGGACTTCAGAGGTGAAGCTGTCACCAGGCCTCTGAAGATCACGCACTCCTGGCTCGTAGACGTTGTAACCAGCGATAAACTTAAGTGCCAGGGACAACTACTCTCCGGATATTGCCTCCTTTGCTGGCCTGCATCAGGCGAAACCGGAAATCTTAAGTCGAAGTGTCAGCCGGCGGCTTGTTGCCTCTCCGGCTCGCTCAACGACCTTCATAGTGCCGAAGACCGCCAGCCAGTGCGGCCTATCTGACCTACATGGATCCGGTCAGGTTCAGGAACACGCCATGATGATCGAAGCTGAGGTCCGTCAAGTTGTCGGAGAAATCGGTGAAGTTGTAGCCAAGACCAACCTTCACATGGTCCCCAAAATAACGTGAAACCCCCGCCAGTGCACCGGCGCGGCTCTCGTTCAGATCCGGCATATCGAGCAGACGGGCCTCAAGCAGGATCTCCCAGTCCTTACGGAAACGGTAGTCGCCGCGAATTACATAAAGGCTCGCGTTATTTTCGAAGAACTCGGGATTCTCACGGTCCAGGCTGATCTGGCCCAGTCGGTATGCGTACTTGCCGCCAACCGTAAATTGTGGCGTCACGTCATAGCTGGCGTCGACAGCGGCAATGTGGCTCTTCTGAATGAACTCGGCAGCGATACTTTGCAGGGTAATCTGGCCGGTCGTTGGAACATTGTAGAAATACGTGTACTTGACCAGCGCGTTAAAACGATCATGAGTGACCGGCCGGAGACCATAGCCGATCACCGCCTCGGTAAAGCCGCCGTCGTAGAATGATCCCTGTGAGCTCTCGCTGTCAGAGTAGTTAATCTTGCCTAACAGCCGTGATGCAGCGCTCAGCTGATACTTGAAATTATTTCTCAGCAGCCAGGTTGTTCGCGAAATGCTGCTCAGATCCAGCTGCTCGGCATCGTCGTTGCGGTACTCGATGCCGCTGGACCACTGCAACGAGGCGACACCGAAGCCGAGCTGCACGCCGCCCGCCACGCGCTCTGTTTCCGCGCCCGTGCTCACGTCTTGCAGAGTGCCGATATCGGTATTGATTCCGAAGCTCCATTTGTCATTCGGCGAGAACGTGATGCCGGTGCCATGCGTCAACCCGGTCATCGCGTCATTGTGCTGATAGCGCTCTTCCAGGAAGACACTGGTGCTGTCAGCAAGTCGCGTTTTGATGCCACCGACGAGGTTGCCTTCGGCGCCCTGCTGGGTTCGCATGCCATTATCTGAGCGTTCATTCTCAAGCGCGTAGTTGAGATACATGCTGGTATTATTGGAGTGCATATAGTTGCTGCCCAATCGGCCGCCAGTGCCCAGGTCACCATCCGAAATTTCGGCGTCAATGCGCAACTTCTCGGACAAGCGGTAGGAGCCTCCGAATCCGCCGCGCGCATTTTCCTCACGATTGCCGCTCACGGACAAGGTGTCCTGGCTGAACGCGTACACGTTCCAGGTCGATTTCGAGTCATAAGCAAGCTGTACGACCGCGTCGCTGCGCTCACCCTGTTGCTGGGTGAACGGCACGATAATTGCGTTCGATACTCGTTCATCCTCACGGTAGCCGGCACTAACCAGCCAGCGCTCGGTGATCTGGTAGCTCAGGTTATATTCCCGGGCACGGGTTTCAATGCCCTGTTCCTGAGTACGATTGTCAACTTTCGCCTGCAGTGAAAATCTGTCCGCGATCGGCAAACGAAGCGTACCGCCGGAGTTTCGCGTATCGGTGAGCGCTATCAGGCCAGGCGCTGAGAAGCCCGCATCAACATCCTGCACGTAGGCTGTCAGGCGGCCATCCATAAAGCCCACCAGATCGCCGAACCGGACGCTCATCTCCATGCGCTCGGCTTTCGCCTGTGCGTTTACGAACGAGGCCGGATCATAAGTATTGAATTCGAAGCCGCCGTCGCTCGAGAATTGCGGCAGGGACACCAGGCCCTCGCTCTCTGCCTGCTGCACCTTGAGCCAGGATTCTGACGCCAGCCGCAGCGTAAGGTCCGCAGCGTTCAGACTATTGTCGGCGCCGTCCTGTTCACTCACATTCGACGTCACGCCAACTCTGACGTAGTCGCCAAACCAGTAGTGGGATTGTCCACCAACTGCCAGCGCGTCCATGTCCCCGAAGCCCGGTGTATATTCGTAGCGCACGACGAGGTAGGCCTCGTCGCCGGAGATGCCGCCACTGCGCACCAGCAGGTTGTCGCTGGCCGTTGACGCAAGCGGTTCGGCCAGCGAGATCCGCCCCTGCAAATAGTCGACGTCATAATCCAGGGCCGGCGTCAGGTTGACGACGCCGGTAACCAGTCCGGACGCCTTGTCGCGCAGCTCGATACGCACACGTTCGGAGCCCGCCGAGATGTCCTGACGACGCAGGAAATACAGTGAGCCGCCGGTGCCCCGGAACTCCTCGCGACTCGGTATGGTACCCGGCTCGGCCGCGAAAGCGTCAATAGCGAAGCGTTTGTCGCCAAACTCCGTCGTCGAGTCGGTCTGATAGTGCAGGTTGGCGCCATAGAGACCACGATCGACCTGCGCCAGCTCATTGTTCATGTAACCGATCTTGAAGTTACCCCAGAGACCGTAGTTATCGTCCTGGCTCAGGCGAACGAAGAACTTGCCCATGGTCGGTGCCATCTCTTCAACGGTGCTGTCATCGCCGAAGGTCGGGTAGTAGTAATCGGGGTCGATACGCCTGAACAGTGACTCGGGCGACTTGTCCATGAAGTTACTGAAGATGTCTTTGACCGGGCCTTCCCGGGTATCGGCGCTTGCCATGAGCTTCCAGTGGTCGCCAAACTTGCCGTTGACGAAGAATGCAAAGCGGCCATCAACATTGGAATCGTAGTCCTGGCTCGAGTTGCCACCCTGGAACAGGTCGATTGGGCCGCTGGCGTTACCGTCAGACAGCGTTATGTCGGCCATGCCGACGTAGAACCAGTCTCTTTGTTTGAATTCGAGGTCACGCTGATACAGCTCGCCGTTACCTTGTTTGTCGACCACGGCAACTTCTACGGTATGAGCACCCTCCGGCAATATCTCTTCGCTTATGAAATTGCCGCCGTCGTCTACCGGCACGGGCCGACCGGCAACCCATACCTCGTGGTCGTCCGGTACACCGCTGCCGCGAACGCTGACCGTACCGCTGCTGAGGCCGATGTTGTGCATACCGAGACCGTTCTGACCATAAGCGGCAAACAGCTCGGGACCCGAATCAATACCCGCGCCATCGACATCATCGTCGGGTGTGACGGCATCGGGCGTGTCGAAAACAACCCAGAGCGGCTGCGGGCGCGTTTCATCGAACTTGCCCTGTGCATCGTACGCTCGCAGTACATAAGCCAGTTCGTACACCGGTGCCTTGAACTGAGCCACGTTCGGCTCCCATGTCGCAATCCCGTCGGTACCGATTTCGACGACATCGAGAGGTTCCGATTCGGGAGACTGACCGTTTGCGAATACACGCACTTCGGCGCGGTCAATGAAATACGAGTAGTTCGTATACATTCGGAAGTTCACGGGAGAAGCTTTCCGGCTCATCCAGAACATCGATGAGACCAGTGGCTCGTGAATCACAGCGTCCCAAACAGTAATGCGATCCGGTTTTGCCGCAACGCTGAGCCGTGGCGCCGAGCGAAGATTGTCAAAACCGAACTGGATATCCGCATTCTCAAGCGCGACATCCGTACAGCGCTGAATGTCCGACGAACTCCGCTGCGGATCGTCGATCGGCTCACCGTCGACGGTAATACGCATCAGGTTGAGTCCCAGCGGATTTTGCGGGTTCACCTCCCGAGTGATTCGCGTGACATCCACGCCTTCGTAGTCATCGAAAATAGCCAATTCGTCGTAAACAACCTGGACCGCGACGTAGGACGTCTCGCCCCGCATAAAACCGGCATTGACCACATCATCCGAATGCACGAATCCGCGCCCCTCGAATTCGCGCTGTTGCGCATCGAGCTGCATTTCTCCGGCAATTTGCTCCATCGCTCGGCGGGCGCGGGAAGCGGACAGGCCGATGTCGTCGCCATAAACAGCGGCGGTTCGGCGGGCCAGGCGTTCGTTTCGCGTGTAGCCGACGAACCTCAGGCGCGGGTTGGTCTTGTCCGATATATCGCCGAGCGCACGCTGCAGATCCGCGGTGTAGCCCGGTGTCACTAGCGGCTTGCCCTCAGAAAAGCTGATGTTCGCGATTTGTCCCCAAGGCGGGTCATAAGTCTTCGTGACCAGCACGGCGCCCGCCGACTCCGGACAGAGCTGCGGCTCGTCCGGTAATTCCTGCAGCGGGTCGTCGTACCAGAATTCGACCTCGACGCGGCGATTCAGGGCGCGACCGTTCGGCGTTTCGTTAGAAGCCAGCGGCTTCGTCGAACCGCGGCCGTCGCTTTCGATTATTGACGTCGGCAGCTTGAGCTGGTCCTGTACCGCCAGCGCGACGCGACGCGCGCGTGCCTTGGAAAGCCCGACGTGATCTCCGTAAATACGTTCCGTCCGTCCGGACAGCGCCACGTCATCCGTGAATCCGACAAACTTGACGATGACATTCTGTTTGTCGCCGAGATTTTCGAACCCCTGTTCGATGCGCTCGATAAACGACTCGTTTACATCAATGGCTTCGGTCTCATAATGCAATGGCGCGATGAGATTCTGCACGCGTGCGCGCCGCGCATGTCCTTCGACGTAGCGAAGTTTGCATACGGTTTCCATTCGGCAAACTTTCACACGTTTGATTTCATGAGGAACCAGAAACTCCTCGAGCGCAACGTTCTCCTTAACCTCGTCGTACCAAACCTCGATCTCGACACGACGGTTCAAGGCACGGCCTTCCTCCGTGCGGTTTGATGCGACGGGGCGCGTGTCGCCGGCCCATTCGAAGGAAATCGCCTCCGGCGGCAATGTCAGCGCCGTCTGAAAATGCTCGGCTACCTGGCCGGCGCGCTCGCGCGACAGGCCTGCGTTATCGCCATAGATCTCTGCAAGTTGCGGAGAAAGCGGCCGATCATCGGCATGACCGATAAGATGAAGTCGCACGTTGATCCTGTCGCGCATGCGCGCGAGGATTTCGCCCAGAGACTCGACCGTCTCTTCAGGAATCTTCGCAACGCCTGATTCGAACCTGATCGGAGCGACGAGATTGGCGATTTTGACCGTGTCCAGTTCGTCGACCAGCGTTTCACGCAGCTCCAGGCTATCGCCCAGCTCGCTATCGGTACGATTGCTGTCTTGCACCCACTGCGTCAACGGCTCGTCATCCGACAAGTGTCGTTCGACCGCTTCTCCGATCGACGCCTCATCGACCTTCTGGGCATAAGACTGCGGACTGAACAGCGTAACGCTGACTACCAACAGCTGGCTTAACTTCGTCACAGCGTTCATTTGCCTGACTCCGTGCTCTTTACTGGCTCTCCGAGCCGCCAGAAAACCTCGGGCTCAATCACAAGCTCATAACAACAATTGAGTTCCTGCCAGGCGTCCTGGATCTCATTCTTGAGCAGTTTCAGGCGCTTCTCGACTAGCGCTTCCGGCTCGACGTCAGCTACGTAGGAAAGACGCAATATGGCGGGCGCTCGCTGCAACTCCTCCAGCAGCATGTCTATTCGAGGCCGCCACTGACTGCGCATCTCGGTCGTACCTGGTTCGAAGACCGGATCGGCGATATCCAGTCCGATCACGCGGTGAATAGAGGCGCCAAAATTCATGCGCAGCGCCTTACCGCGCGTGGCACGCTGTACCTGTACCGGACGGGTCGACAATCGGAAACCACTCGGCAGCGTCCTGTCGTCCACTTTCAGGACAAAGTTGCTGCCGCGACTTTCGTTCGGTGTGATCGCGCAGGTAATGTGATAACGACCGTGGGTGTCCGTCGTTGCCGCCAGGCCCCTTGCGGTGACGAGACGTACGCCGGGCAGTCCAACCTCGTCAGAGTCCTGGTAGCCGTTGCGATTGAAGTCGTCAAACACCTTGCCAGTGACATCAGTGCAATCGAATGTCGGGTCCGGAACGACACGCACAGTGGCGGTTGCCTCTTCCGACATGGCGATACCAAGAACCGCATGCACTGCCTGCGCGCGGTTGACAAATTCACCCTCAGTTACGCCGGCACCCACCGCGAGCAGCAGCTTGATTTCATGGACAGCATCGGTTGCCAGCGACAGGCCAGACCAGACAAGCTCTCGGCCTGCGACAACGGGCTCCGCTTTGACGTTATCGAAGTAAGCTGAGCCTTCGACGTATTTAAAGCCGGGAGGAAAACGGTCGACAACGTTGACGTCCGTAAGGTCGAGACCGAAGGTATTTCTGACCGTGATCACGTACGGCACCATCTGGCCGCGCGAGACGTTCAGCATCGGCGTCATCTTGGTGACGGATACTGCGCCACCAAGCCTGGGGTCCAGCGGTATGTGGTTATTAAAGAGCTGCGACGAACCTGGCGACTGGCTGTCATCAAGCCTCAGGAATGAGTAGTAATCTGTGATAGTGCTTCTGGCCGGTGCAGATGGCGGCGGCGCAAACTCCGACGCCTGCGCCTCACAGTATTGCGATGTCGTGACGACTGCGTCGTCGGCCGAACCCGGGCAGGCAGGAACATCAAACGGCACTGTCGTTGCATCACTGGACGGCGGAATCAGTTCGGACACGCCCGGAATGAAGGTGCTGTCCGGCACCTGGACCTGTATCAGGTAGTTGAGGCCGCTCGGGCACGCGGGATCGGAAAAATTGATGTCGAACTTGTAGTAACCGTTCGGCACTGTCACCTGGTTCTGATGATTCGGATCGTCGAAACAACTACTTGGAAGCGGCACACCGTTGCGCACATCGACAAGAGTAACCGTCGCTCCGGCGACTGGTATACGAGCGACGGAATCATAGATCACACCATTCGGATCAACCGGCATGTTGAGCGCCAGCAGGTTGCTTCCCTCCTGAACGTCGATCTCGTCAATGCGCTGTTGTCCGTCGGTGAAATCCGAATCGGTTTCGCCGTGCAGCGCCGTTCTGACACCGGCACCCGGCGCGCTGAAGCGCAGAGAGTAAGTCTCGCCGGGCACATAGTTCGGCGGTACGCCGACGATCAGGTAATCGCCATCAACATCCGTCAACGTGGAGCGTATCGGTTGTTCGTCAAACAGCAGTTCGACCGACCAGCCTTCGAGCGGACGTTCCAGCCCTCCTGGCGTGTTGTCGTGGTCGGCATCGTGCCAGACATTTCCGCTCAGCATGCCGAGGTTTGGCATCGCGCCGACGTCGATCGAAACGCTCGCCTCCGCCTGGCGCAAGGGATCATCCCAGTACACCTTTGCTGTGTTGGTTACGGCCGTACCCTCGACGAGGTTCGGATCGATAACGGCACGGAAGCGCAGCACCACTTCCTCGTCAGGATCGAGCGGACCGTACTCGGTGAAATAGTCGGCCGTGATCAAGGGCCCCGCGACCGTTACGCCGGCGCTGAGACCGTTCAGCGTCGCCGACTCGTCGACGAGGGTCAGGTAACCTGGGTTGGGCACCGAGATGTCGTCGATGATGGAGACGTAAAACGCCGGCACGGTGCCGATGTTGCGGGCCGTAACAACATACTCCAGCGTGGCACCGGGCAGCGCAGGTCCACCGTCGACCACCGATAGCTCCTTGACGATCGCCATCTGCTGCACATCGCCTACAACCACGACGGTCGGCTCGGGTCCGGTCGCCGGGTTGCCGTCGCCGTCAGTCAGCGTGTTTGGCACTTCCAGGCTGTAGACCAGGGCCTGGTTTGTAATGAGCGTGCCCGGCTCGACATCGGCGTTGACCTGCAGGTCGAACTGCACGACGGCCGACTCCCCGGGGTTGAGCACACCTTCACCGTCGCCCGGTACAGGCGGCGTGAGGTCGGCGGAACTGATCGGGATTCCGTCGATCAGCGGGAACACGCCATCGTCAGGCTGGCCTACGGGCTGGCCGTTGAGGGTTACTGAATCAGCGATGTAGGTTGTGTTGGCTGGCACCATGTCGGTCAGGTCAACGGCTGTTGCCGGCACTGCGCCGTTGTTGTAGACCGTAATCGTGTAGCGCAGCACATCGCCCGGATCGACGATGCCGGGCGAGCTTGCATCGATCTCTAGTGCAGCGCTCTTCGGCGCGAACAGCAGCGGATAGTTGCCGACCACATCGCGCGTCGGATCATCGGGAATCTCGGTACGCGGGTCGTCCGACGGCTGATCCGCGAGACCATAGTCGACGGCGCTGACGAAAGCCTGGTTCGACAGCACCGTGCCGTCGGGTACATCAGGATAGACCACAACGTCGAAAACGATCGTCGCTACATTGTCCGCGACGGCAGCGTTCAGTGTGCCCGGTGTAACATCCTGTGGGGCGTTGATCAGAATTCCATCGATAAGCGGCGAGCCGCCACCGGCGGCATCCGGGATCGCAACACCATTCAGTGTCGCACTGCCCGCGACGTAGGTCGTATTCCCGGGAACCTGGTCGACGATATCGACACCGGTCGCATTGTCCGTGCCAATATTTTGCACTTCGATGGTGTAGCGGAGCGTTTCGCCGGCCAGCAACACGCTCGGGCTGCCGCTTACGTATGCGGATACTTTCTCGATACGGAACGCTGGTGCAGATTCGATCTGGATCTGTGTAGGATCTTCATCTCCGGCAACGTTCGGATCCGCGGCCCCGTTGACATAGGGATCGTCGCTGAGGGCCACCGGCAATCCCACGAAGCGCACTTCGGACTGGTTGTAGACAAAGGTGTCGTTGGCGATGGCCGGCATCAGCTCAACCTCGAACTCAACCAGCACGCTTTCGCCGAGACCTCCGAGCGTGAGATTGTCAATATCAAGCAAGCCCGTGCCTGCGGCTCCGCCGAACGGATCCACGCTGGTCACGTCCGCGCCATCGGGCACGGTAACAAGAGTCAACGTTCCTGGCTGGAACGCCGGCATTGCGTTCAGGGCATCAAGTTCGTCAACGATACGAAAACCATCCAGCGGCGTGTCGCTGACGTTCTCGATTCGAAGGCTATAGCGTAGCCGGTCTCCTGGTGTTGCAACGGTAGCCGGATCATCTCCGCTGGTAACATTGGCCACCGTTTTTTCAAAGATGAGCACCGGCACGAAAACGAGAACCGTATGAGAGTCCTCGTGATCGAGAACAGCGGCCGTGCCGTCCGTGAGCACGCGGGTATAGGTCCGGGCATAGTCGACTGTGTCGGTATCCATCGGGTCCAGGCCGAACCACTCTGTCGCGCCTGCAACGTTGGTGAAACTGGCACCCTGCTGACTGTCGACGTCCAGGTAGGTCTGGTAGCTGATAATCAGGCGTTGATCGGGGCCGACCACAGCAGCCGTTGAGAGCATGTTGAGTGTGAAGTAGCAGTCCGGATCGCCATTGAATTCGACCGCGAAGTCGGTATCTTCGATGAGCACCGGCGATACCGCCGTCGTGCCGTCTGTTGCAAACACCTGTGCCGTGAACTGCGTTGGAGCGGCGTCGCACATGCCACCCGTGTCGCCGTTCGGCAGAACGTCCCTGATCGTCAGGTTGTGCGCGGGCGAGTCACCGTCGTTGTGAACATTCAGGACGAACGTCCCTGGCAGCCCGAGCTGCATTTGCGCGGGTCCTGTTTTCTCGACGGTAACCGGATCCGGTTCGATAATGGTCATCGGCTGCGTGGTGCCGGCACCGCCTGGCAGCTGTGTCGCCGGATCGTCGTTCAGGCGATTGAACGTGTAAGACGCCGTGTTCGTAAACATCAAGCCGCGCACGTTGGTCGGCGTATCGTCCAGCCGCACGGTGATTTCGAGGACGATCTGCTCACCAATACCCAGGTCGATGCCGGTCGCGGTATCTTCAATAAGCAGATCGATCGGCGTGCCGCTGTTGACCGGCGACCATGGCTCCACGCCCGTGATTTTGGCGATACTGACGTAACTGAGATCAGCCGCCGACGCAGCCAGATCATCGTAAATGCGCAGGTCATACAATGGCTGTGCATACGGCGTGGCAGGAATCGTTATGCGGTAGCTGAATTCCTCACCGATGGTTGCCATGGCCTGCGTATTGGCTTTCACCGGGGCATCCGGCGGGCCCACCGGATATGGCGTGCCAAAGGCGAAAGCCGGGCCATAACAATAGTCATCAGGCGCGACAATCGTCGGACAGCCCGCGCCCGTGCGCTCGTAGATACTGCCATCATCAAGCGACGTCCAGTCCACCCAGACGATATTCGTCAGTTCTACAGACTCGTCAGCGGGCGCCTCCAACAGCACCTGGTACGTGACCGCCAGGGTCGAGCCGGGCGCAAGATCCAGGCTGCCGTCGCCGTTGTCGCGGCCCCAAATCAGAGGCCCGTCCGGGCTACCTGCCGGTATACCGACGAAACCATCGACATCTACGCCATCGATCCGGGCTATCGGTGTATAAGCATCGTAGAGCGTCAGCTCCACTGGAAGCGTATCGACGAGATTGACATCATGCGCGATAGCGTCGCCAACATTCGGTATTGTCAGTGTGTACTCGACGATATCGTTCAACGCGATCGGGTCGTCCGGTGCTTTTCCTGGCGTGACGTTGGTAATCGCCTTGGTCGCCGTCAGTGCGGGCTCCGTAACAATCACGATATCTGTCGTATCGTTTGCGGATTCCAGGCCGCCGCCATCGCCACTTATGAAGTAAGTCGTCGCCGAATTCTGCAGCGGAGTGCCGGCATTGGTGTCGAGGTCGTTGTTAATGCGGGCGTAGTAGCTGATGCGAATATAGGGATTAATATCCTCGGAAGCCGCATCGTCCTCGGTCTCCGTAACGACGTCTCCGATATCCCAGATGATAATATCGCTGGTGCCATCGGCCGGTACGGCATTGAACACGGTCTCCGCCGGTGCCTCGCCGTTTATGCTCGTGATGTCGACGAATTCATAGCTCACATCGAAATCGCTGTTATCGGCAAAAACGTAACTGGCGCTGCCAAAACCGAGATCGTCGCTCATCGAGACGCCGTTGCTGATGCCTTCCGGCAGATCGATCTGGACCTCGAACGACTTGAATGCACCGATGACCGGTGGCAGCGTCGTATCGAGGTCAGTCTTGACGACAGCGAGTGGTGGCACATACACCGAATCGCTGGCTTCCGCTTCATAATAGTTAACGGGGTCACCGGCATTCGGCAGCGCGCCAATGCGCATGCCATCGATCTCGCCGTCCACGCCGATCGTGCCAGCCGAATTCAAAGCAATGTCCTGACTCGGCAGCGACGTCCAGTCACCCTGAATCGTGTTCTCCAGCACCTGCAGCGGCTCTACCGTGTCTGCAACCAGCACGTCGAACGTGAAACTGATCGACTCGCCGACCGCGATTGCAAAGCCGGGGTCCCAGCTGAACAGCGGGGCGTCCGGTCCGTACGTGGTGATATCAATATTGGTTGGCGGTACGTCCCCGGCAACATTACCGACATAGCTCAGATCGGTGTCGGTCAGGTCATCCAGCAAGCGGAGGTTATATGCCGTTGCCGTACCATTGTTGGTTGCGGTCACGGTTACCGTCAGCTGATCGGTCGCATCAGCCTGTTCAACGGCGAATTCCTTCTGCAGCTCGACAAGCGGCTCTGCGACTACGACGACGGCCGCTTCGAAGGCGATAACGACCTCGTTATTCGCCTCATCGATGTAGGTGACGTTGGTCACCGTATAGCTGCCGCCGTTGCCAATGACGTAGCCGTCCTGGTTCTCTTCGACGTTGTCGATGCGGGCAATAAACTGAATGCCGAAATCAAACCGCCGGTCGTCACGTGGCGACTGCGTCACAGTCTGGTCGCCGAAGTCCCAGACTACTTCGGTCTCGCTGCACGTCGGCGTAAACGCGCCGCCAGGCATGAAGCCCGCCGCGTCGTACGGCGGCGCGTCGAGGTCGACGATTAGCGCCTCGGTGCATCGCATGCCGGCGGGTAGCTCGTCACGAATAACAAAGCTGCGCAGCTGTGCAACCGGGATCAGGGTCCGAAGCTCGAACTCCATTTCTTCGCCGATCGAGACTGGTTGCGGCGTAGCCGGTGCAATGAGCGCCGTGTTTGAAAGCTGCAGAATCTCTTTCGGCTGAACTTCGACCGGAATTATCTGGATGGTTGCCTCGGCAGACTCGGAGACATACTGCCGCGCCCCGCCAGCTTCGCCATTGGCGGCCAGCGGATCAGTCTGATTGCCGCTTAATCCTTCGAGGCTGTCAAAAGTCGCGTAGGCCGTATTGGTCAGTCGCTGCAGCGGTGCTACGTCGTCGTAGGGGTCGACGCGATAGTAAAGAACGACGTTTTCACCTGCGTCGATGCGCAGCAACGCGTCGCTGTGCTCGTAGGACGCGATGATCTGCGCCGGGCTGCCCGCGAGTATCGTATTGTCGGGTACGATCTGCCCCTCGCCGGCCACCTCGTCGATCTCGGTATTGCCGTCGTTATCCAGCCCGTCAGCCTCGAGCGGATCGACGAAGATGAGGTCAGTCGGATCGGTATCGCTGGTGACCGTGATGTCGTAAGCCGGGGCCCGTGTTACACCGCCGGCAGCAGCCTCATTGGTAACCGTGACGCGATAGATATAGGTATCGTAGGCGTCACCATCGTCAGCGAGCGGCACAAAATTGCTGCATGCCGGGCCGGCACCGTAAATAGTCTCGTTACAGACTTCCTTAACGACGACCAGGCGTGGCTCGGTGACAGTCAGGTCGACCCTGCGACGAAACTCTGGCGGGAAGCCGACCGTCGACGGTCCGAGCGTGTACAACTCCTCGAGATCCGTAAGCGGATTATAGAACACAGCCTCGAAAGTAGACGACAGTATGTTGCGGCTGATATTCGCGTGCAGGTTCGGGGGCGCGCTTAGATCGATCGGATCGTTCAACAGACGGGTTGTAGCGTTGACGCGGAACCAGTGATCCTTCTCGGAAATTCGTTCTGCGGGGACGACCGTATTGAACGTCCAGTCAAACCAGTCTTCGGACAGGGGAATAGGCGGTGGATTAAGACTCACGCCCAGAATCGCGGCTGTGCTCGCCCCGGGAGCGAACGGATCGGTTGATGAGATGTAGCCCTGACCATCGGGTATCTGGTCGACGACCTGGATATCCTGCACCGCGATGTAGGTAAAACCGGGTGTCAGGAACCCGAACCAGCCACCAGACTCAACGTTGAATTCACACTCCTCGCCGATCTGTATGTCCGAATCCGGGGTTCCCGGTGGCGGGTTATTCTCGGTACAGATGCCGACCTGCGACTTCAGCAGGTTGTAACCGACGACGCGCGCACGCAGCGCATCGATAGAGTAATTGTTGGCGCGGTCAGTGATGCCATCGCCGCGCGGTGTCGGTATCGGGAACCATAGCGGTGTCCCGTCACTGAGGGTTATTTCGCCGATCGCGTCAACGCGGAACGTCAGGTCGTCATCCGCACCAGGGTTCGGGTTCTTTGCGACTTCAAAAGTGAGACTTCGGGTAGTTCCTGCCGGAATTACGCCGACATCGCACTGAAATACCGTCGCGCTCGCCGGCAGGCTCACGGGCGTCTGCCATACCGGCATCGCGGGCGGGTTCGATGTTTCGCTACATCCCGACGGCGCCGTTTGCACCTCCATGGCATCGCCAAAGGTCACGTATGCAAAGTAGTCGTCCGCATCGTGACCGCCATTGTTGCGCAACTCGGCTGTCAGCGGCAGCACGTCTGTATTGGTAAGGATGAATACGAGTTCGCTGCCGTTCACGTCAACGTCAATGTCCTCGGGCTCGGCATCGTCGTTGTCGTTGATTAGCAGGTAGTGTTCATCGGTCGTGCAGAATTCCTCGTACCAGATCTCCAGTTGGTTGGTAATCGGAAAGTTCTCGGTCGGATCAGTATCCGCCGGGTCGCTGCTTGGCGCCTCCGTGCGAACGTCGAGGTAAGCCTCAAGGTCGTAATACTGCGGATCGATGAGAACGGTTCGGAACGTTATGGTCAGAACGTCACCGTGACGAATCATGTTGAACTGATCAGGAAAGTCGGGGTGTACGGTGCTACTGGTTACCAGGAACTCCAGTGTCGTGTTGGCAAGAGGCAGCGCAGGGTCAGTAGTGGTCAGTGGATACGTGTCTGGCTGCGGATTGGTCCACTCAATGGTGTCGAGCATACCGGGATAGGCATCGCCGTATGCCGGCGCCATCGCCACCGTCGGGTCAAACGTGGTGTCAATGACATACTCTTCCGGCAGCACGTCACTCAGGCGAATCCCGGTGTCACCGCCTTTGATGGTGCCGCCGGTACTGTTCGAAATCCTTATCGTAACGGTGCCCTTACTGCCCATCGGTTGCGATGTGTTAGTACCCTGCAGAAAGACGTCGACACCAAGCGTGTCGGCAACGGCGAGCGTGCTGAGCAGCGCGTCGTCCTGCGCGGTCAGCCCGGTCGACGTTGCGCCGATACCGCCCGGTGGTGCTTCGATCTGACAGCCCCACTCGACGTCAAATACAGAATTCACACGATTGGTACAGGAATCGGTAACCCGGCCAACCAGGTAGTAGAAATTGCGACCACCCGCCGGCGCGACGATGTACGGCGACGCCCCACCGCCGAACAGGTCCGCTACCGAGATATCCAGCAGCTCTGCGACGCCCGCAACAGCCTGGCAACCACCCGCGCCACCGCCGCTCGCCGCCGACGTTGCGTCAGCTTCAGTCTCGCAGACATAGTCGATTTCGAAGTTGCCCGGCTCGATCGCATCACTGAATTGCAGGTCCTGCAGGTCTGCAAGTCCGTTATTGCGAACATCGATGCGCCAGATGATATCGTCGTTTTCGTGGCCGTAGACCGGGTCCGAGTATCTGTTTGAACCCTGCCCGGCATCCAGGTTGCGGCCCCTCTTGATGATTCGCGGTTCGGGCTCGTTGAGCGGCAACACACCAGTACCGGTGCTGCTTGTATGGCGATAGCTCGATTCACAACTCGGTGTAAATTCGACCGCGGCCTCGATCGTGCGATTCGCTGCGACCAGCCCTTCTTCTCCAACGGCCGGGTGGCGGCGGACATCAAATTCGATGGCCAGCGTCGGCGTGTTGCCTAACGCGCCGTTCGGCGCTTCCATGACGTATCCAGCACTCAGCGTCCACGTAATAACAGAGCCATTCGGCCCGCTGACAACCGGTTCAACCAGCGGAGGCGGCGCGATATTAGTAGCGTCAAAACGCGTGGTACCCGGTAAATACGTCAGCCCGGAGATCAACAGGTTTTCTGTGACAACAATGTCAGAGAAGTCGACGTCGTCCGGCTTGCGATACGGATTCTCAATGACGAGACGCACGGTGCCGATATCGCAGAGCTCGCAAAAGCTAACCGTGAAATCGTGATCGATAATATCGGCGGTCGCAAGATTGCTCGGGCAACTCGCGGGCACTGCTTGGGCGACGGCCTGCGTCGAAAAGAAAGCAGCCATCAGCGCAAGCAGACAGATAGCCTGCCGCAACGGCCTAAATAATTGCGTTACCGAGCCTTTGTTACCAAATGCTCGCGCACTTTCCCTGTGTCTCACCATGGCTAGTCGCTAACGTTCCCTGTGCGCTCTCTCACCGGTGCGGACGACCTGATCCCTGGTCGCCTACATGTGGCCCCGCTGCCAAAGGGCCTCACTGCCCTCTGAACCGGTAACCTTGTGTCGCCACCTTTCGGTGGTTGTTACTATGTCCCAGTTAAAACTATGGCCCATAGCACGGCAGCAAAAGGTGAACTGGCTCACAGCTTCCGTACGCCACACGAATAGCGTTCAAATGCTGCGGCACGTCGTACGTTTTGGCTGCACTTATGTCAAGTTGTGGTGCTGCTCAGGCAGAGGGAAGGAAGTCGATCGGATAGATAATCGTCATCGCAACGATGTCTTCCTTGGCGCCGAAATCGAATGTCGAGACTCGATTAACCACCTGCTGAGCCAATGCCGGTGCCTTCATATCTGTAGATTGCAGCTCGCAAAACGAAACGCTGCCGTCCGGTTGTATGGTCATGCGCAACACCAGTTGTCCGCGCAGCGTTGGGTCCTTGCGCAGTTCGCGGTTGTAAAGCCGGTACAGCGATGCCTTGTAACGATCGAAGACAATCTGGATTTCCTCATCGGTGCGTCCCGCGGAAGCGCCGCCGCTAAGCGGCCTGTCGATTCCTGCTGTACCGCCACCAATTGAACTCGCGACACGGCTGACCTGCACACCATCGATCCCCTGCCCGCCACCACCAACGTCGCGGCTGATGCTGGCGAGATTGATACCGCCGCTCGAACCGGGTGCAGACGTCGTCACCATTGACCGCTCCGGCCGGCCGACGGAATTCTCGCCGGCGCTGCTGACTCTGGCCCGGGATCCCAGCTGCGCCGTAGGCCGGAGACTCGCTCGGCTCGCGAAACTGTCGCGGAATGCCAGGATTCCCTTCGCTTTGACCTGTTCCCGGGTATCCGGCTGCTGTAATTCGGCAACGGCCTGCTCCACTATCACCTCCGGCGGCTCCTCGGGCGGTACCACTTCAACAAGCTCGGGTTCTGGCTCAGGCTCTGGCGCGGGCAATTCTTCGTCCGGCACAGTTGGTTGTTGAACCGGCGGTGGCGGCGGTGTCCGCTCCTGTCGGACCAGCCGTGCAACTCGTTCAGGCAGCTCCTCGCGGGTCGAGCGTTCGACTATCGGCAAGGCGATCATGCTGGTAACCAAAGCGATCGCCATGGATGCCGCCAACGAGGTGCCGAGTGACTTCTTAAAACGTGTGTCTTCCTCACAGCCGCGCGACCAGGGCATAACCTGGAAATGCGCCGGCAGGTCGTCGTCCTCGCGTTCAACGACCCACTCGTTCCTGCTGTTCTCATAGCGCTCTGCAGCCTCGTGCAGATCATAGTGCAGGTAATCCAGCGACGCGTTCTGATCGCGAATTTTGTCGGTAATTGCAGAACGCCGGAACTCGACGCGAATGATTTCGTCGTTGAATTCATCGGTTTTTTGCTTCGCATACCGAAGATGCGCTTCGGCATTGTCAGGCGCGCCGGGTACACCCCAGAACAGGTGGCTCGCACCGGTATCATCAAGCGCCTCAAGTGAACGACAAACCTGGGCCAGTGCATCGTACTGCAGGCTTCTTTTTGCCAGCTCATCCAGCTCAATGTCGATTTCCCGAAGGTCTTCACGAAGACCATCGAGAATGCGTTGTTCTCCATCGAGCTGCTCGCGAAGCGCTTGCTCTTCTTCGAATAGCTCTGAAGTCACGACGTTATCTTCGTTCATGAGCAGTTAGTTCGCAGCAACCTGCGAATCCTTATGTATGACAGCCAGAGAGACATTTTCGTAACCCTCTCCGGTACAAGCCGACATGATTTTTCGGATTACGATGAACGGCACCGACTTATCGGCGAGAATCGTAACCTCCTGACTGCCGGCGACGGCCAGGGTGCTCGGGCCGACAATATTGTCCCGTATTTCCGCAAGACGCGACGTTATCGGTTCAACCATGTTGGTCTCTCCATCGAGTATGTCAGCTACCCGGGCCACGACTTTGCCCTGCACAAGTACATCCTCCGGGCTGACAAAAATAACGACGGTCTCACGCGGTTTCTCTTCGGCTCGCGCTTCCGGCAGTGTCATATTCTTCGGTGCTTCCAGTATTTCGACAGATCCTGAGTTGACCAGCAGGAAGAACACGAGAATGGTGAACACGTCCATCAGCGATGTCAGGTTCA